>MDTG01405316.1_pt1 | contig 13926 bp, 2 predicted proteins | sample 811421 | NCBI WGS metagenome assembly MDTG01 (sample SAMN05326645, study PRJNA326480) | marine metagenome | isolation source: seawater | place: Pacific Ocean: South East | collected 2011 | reverse complement strand
AATGCCTTTCCAATCTACTATTTTTAAAGCACTTAAAGTCACATAAATTACATTCAAATACCCGGGTCCCTTTTTCTGGACCTTTTTGTTTCATTTTGTTTCATTATATTCATTATATATATTTTGTTTTTAACTGAATTTTTATTTTTTTTAAAAATCCCAAAAATCATGTTTTTTTATTTATTACCTTAAATAGTCTCTTTTTAAAAAATAAATATCTCAAATTTATTTTTTTTTTTTTTTACATTTTTTTTTTCAATTTGCCAAAACGGACAAAAATATTTGTCCATTTTCAGATTTTTTATTTTTTTATTGAAATTTTTTTTTTTTTATATTTTAAATGTTATAAATGTTTGGTTATTGTTTATGAGGTTATTTTAAAAAATTTAAAAATTAAAGCATTATCATTCATTAAATATTTATTATAATTTATATTTTTACACCTTAAAATCTATATTTTTTATTTTGTTTAAATAAGAAATAAAAACTATTTTTTAATATTATAATGACTCCCCCCATAAGGATTAAACATAAATCAAAACCTAATGAACCTCGTAAAGAAGTTGTAAATGTACCTATATCAATTATTGATAATTATAAAAAAGATATAAATACACTAAAAAAATTTATAAATGATTTAGAAATTAAAAACAAAAAATATGAGAACAAAATACATACTTCTTCTTTAGAAAATTCTGAAAAAACAAACTTTATTAATGACTTAGAAAAAAAATATAATCAATTAGAAAAAAGATATAATCAATTAGAAGATAGATATGATCATTTAGAAAAAATAAAAATACAATTAGATGAATCAGATAATAATCATAAAAATAGGATTTCTATTCTTTTGAAAGAAAAACAAAATAATATTAATAAAAATAAGTCATTATTAAATGAAATTGAAACATTTAAAGAAACAATTAAAACCTTAGAAGATGAAATATTAAACAAAAATAATTTAGGAAATACCTATAAAAAAGAAATTGAGAGACTTACCTTTATTTTAAATAAAAAAAAAGAAAATGAAAATAAAATGTTCATATTTTAAATTTATTATTTTTTAAAATAATAAGTTTATTTCATAAATTTATTGTTAACATAACAGATTATAAATTTTATTATATAATTTTATTTAATATTTTTCTATAAATTAACCTAATGATGAGGATGATGAAGATGGACTTGCAAATGCTATTAATTGAGTACCTGTTAGTGGAACTCCAACTTGATGTTTTACAGTTTGTGAAGAATTTATTTGTTGACCGTATGGTGGTATCGAGGATTGTAAACCAGTGGACTCATGATTGCTCAGAAGCAAGCCTGAAATCCTCTCAGGATATTCTCCTACGAAGTCTGCAGGCCTTGCATTAAACGCAGTACCGTTAGTATTTATAGACTCTATAAATAAAGGGGCTAGGTCTTCACCTACCAATCTATCCGAATTGGGTCCTGATAAGTTAATTTGTATTTGCTCTGAAGCACGGGAAAATTTACCTGAAGAAAGTATTTCTTGTCCCGCTTGTAGGTTACTGCTAAATATACTAAAGACCGGTGTGCTTGTAGCCCCATCCGACTTTGTAGCTAAAATTAAATTAATTATAGTAGATTTATTAGCAATATCAGAATAATTTTGGTAAATTACGTTAAGGAATGTTTCTTTTTCCCCAGTCTCTGAGGTTTCTATTGAAAATTGCGGTTGTTCTGGTCCAGAACTAACCATTCTGGATACTCCAAACGCCATTTGTTCAATCATAGTGATTTTCTTTTCACCAGATGGGTAAGTAAACCGACGTTGTGCAAAGGACCCATCCGCCGTCTGGAGTGGGATAGCCATTGGTCCCCTGTCTCCATCTAAGTGACTTAAAACTCTATGTATCGCCATTATTGGTTGTCCTAAATTAAATCCATTTGATGGAGTAACATTAAAAGACATATTAGTATTTTGTGTAAAGCCATATGCAGAGTTATCAGCAAACAAAACTGAACCAGCTGGAAGAGTCTTAGCTACTGTACTATTTTTATAAAAAGATGATTCTGAAATTTGAAAAGTATTAGAATTAATATCAAATTCCTTCCTAACTGCATCCACGATCTCCCCGTCTGCATCAAAGATTTTCAGATTTAAACTAAGATCATAGAAATTACTAGCCTGATTACTAGTCCAGAATGGTTCATGAATATTTTGGAACAGCTTAGCTACACCTTCCGCGCTGGTCCCATTTGTATTCCATCCTAGTGAATTATTTGGTCCTGAATAATTTGTTAAGTGTATGGATTTCACAGATGCTTTTTTGTATACATACTCTTCCTCTTCCATTGCTTGCGTCCTCACGACTTGAATTTGATCAGGAGTAGCGTTAGGATTTGCTAATACATATGCTGCCTCTTTTGCATCCAGAAATGCAGTTTGTTCAGCACTACTTTTAAGAAGGGTAGTTCCTTGTAATTTAGCTGCAGGATGAAAGGATGCTAAACTAAGTTCTTGTCCTTTGGCGGCATCCCTAAAGCATTTAGCTGTAACAAAATAAGCCATACTTCCAAGTGCTGGAATTCCTTGGTTTATACATGTCTGATAGGATGCCTCGGTATGTACACACAGATCATTCGGTAAATCGCTCTCGAGTCTTGTACTCAATGTAGATAAAGTTCCAGTGAGTCCGTAGGAAACCCCTGTAGTTGTAGTTCCAGCCTCAACCATATTATCAAAAGTCAATAATTTTGGTTTACGGTAGCTATCCAGCTTTGTAAACAAATCTTCATTAGTCATGTGTGTAGGAATTGATCCAGAAATAGCAAAAGTTTCATTTAGTCTAAGTTCAGGATTTGTTAGTGCTGAGGGTGAAAATACTCCATCTCCTGCCGCACCATTAGCTAAACCTATAGCCAAAGCACCCTTAGTCTCTATTAGAGAATGAAGGGAGTGCACTGCCCTTCTCCTTTCTACGTGGGCACCCACGTCATCATCTGCAACTGCTGGTGGGGGTGAAAGTGGGTTATTTTGGTCGTTTACTTTAAATTCTGGAGACAAAAGATTAAAATGATTTACACCGGTATAATTTACCACAGTACCATAAGAATTTATAACATCCTCCATCATATGATCTAAATGAGGTACCAACGAATCAGTGAGTGAACCACGTGTGCAAGTTAAACCCAATACCATCGCTAAAGAAATTTCTCCCATCGTTATTTTTTCTTGATTGAAAACCCTATCACCGTATTCACAACCAAAATCTACCTCACTTTTCGGAATATTAAGAACAACTACCTCAAGACGACCTATCACAGTATCACGTAAATCCCCTAAATGGTAACTATTACCAGCTATGTTTAAAAAATTCGAAATTAAATTAGATTTTATTTTAAGTGCTATATCTATATGGATATAAGCACCTGAATTCTCAATAACTGGAAAGGACACACTCTTACCTTGATTATAATATTGTTCCAAAGTAAAACTTCCTAATCTACTCTCGACATCATTTATAAATTGTTGAACTAAAATATGATATGGTTCCTCTGTAGCTTGTAGGTCATATTCTGATTCAGTAAAATTTAAATCTAATGTTTGATGTGCTGTTGTTTTTTTAAGTTTTGCAGTAGGTACAACCTCCAATAGACGTTCTAATATAAATATCCTTTTAATTCGGTCCCAAATTGCAATTAAATTCGCTTCTGGGAGATCATCGACATCTAGTGCGTCTTTTTCCGCCTCTATCTCATTGGTACAATCTCTTAAAAATTCGTGAGAAAGTTGATTATCTTCTTTTACCAATGGAGATACAGTATCATCATTCATAAGTGCATCTAAATCAGGGAATCCAGCTAAGGCTCGTACGATTAACCCAGGGTCAGAGTCAATTATTCCCAAAAATGGATCCATTTGAGTCATAACATCATCAGAAAGTAACATGGACTTATTAAAAGGGAGTATATATTTGTGTTTATTATCAGTAGAATCCAAATTAAGACCATGTTCATAACCCATATTTGAGGAAGGTAGAGCAGGATGATTTAATTCGAGTGGATCATTTAAAGGTACTGCATTAAATATTGGCTGAACTACTGTTGATTCAATAGGATCACTTGGGACAACTAAATATGATTTTGCCGATTCATCTGTTGCTACAAAAGTAAGAGCAGTTACCTGTATTTTAATTATTTTCTTTAAAGTTGATGGAATATTAAATTCAATATGATTGAGTATATCTCCATATTGTACCACTTCACCATAGGTCGATTGAAGAGCATTATTTTCTTCAGTAAGAATTAGTGATGTCCATTCAAGAGAGGTATTTCCTGCAAATATTGGATTTACAACTTTACTATTTATTTCATCAAGGTTACTTACTGTGTCTACTTCACCAGAAGCACTAGTTAAAGTAATTGGCTCAGTGCTATTTAAAATTTTATGCAATGTACTAGAGGGAATAGTATCATTTCCAGGATATGAGTTATAAAAAACAAAATCCATCAACATAGCTCCATTAGGACCTTGTTTGTGTCCGTTAAAATTGGGATCAGTAACATGCTCAAATACTCCAGTTATGGGCTCTTGTTGAAGAACAGTAAAATAAAGAATATCTGCCGAAGGCGAACTAGCAGTTAATTTAGGTGACTCTAAATATACATACCCTGGCTTAATTGGGTATTTTTCAGAAAATGAGTTTTCTTGAGCACGAACGGTTAGTTTTAAATCATTAGCCGGCGGTGAAAATCCGGGAATAAAATTAGCAGGAGATGTAATACGAACTGAACTATCTACTGATGATATACCTGGTCTTGCAAAACGTACTCCATATGTTCTTTCAGTTGAAGTAAAAACATTAATGTCTTTTTTATAAACATATTTTGTGCTGACTATATGATAACTTTCATATTCCATAAGCAGTAGTTGACCTGAGGTTGCATCAGTGTCGATACCTGGATAAAGAGTTCCACGTAAATTTGTAAGACTTAATGTTTTAGTAAGACTAATCGAACTAGCTACATTAGGTTCAGTTTCCTCAAGATCTATTAAAATAGCAACTATAATACTTTGAATTATTTCTGGAATTTTGACTCTAGCAGATGAAGTATTTCTTTCAAACTCGATACTATCAAGACCTTCATGTATTAAACGATCTCTAATCTTTATTAAATTAGCCTCTTGTACATCCATTTCTACATTTCTTACAATACCATCAAACTCATCCCTTAAATTTACTCTTAATTTTTCTAATTGTCCATCTTGAAGATTGACTGCATCTTGTAGAATTCCACCTACTATATAGCCAAATAATTCAAAAGTAACATGCCAGGCATGGAAATCTGATAATGGTCGCATGAGCGCGGTTGTATCGGCATTAGACTGAACCATAGCTCCAGCCGCCTCATCATGCACCGAATCTTGATAATTCATAACTAGAGTTACTGAAGCCGTAGGTAGAAACAACGGTATGGATGGATCATGGCTTTCTCCTGTTTTAAAAGAAGATGAAACAACCGAGGCTTGCATGGGCGTGATTTCCCCGTTTTCTGTTTTGGCATTTTGATCTATTCCAATTTGTACTACGGATTTTAGTTGAGAGGAAGTACCAGTAGTACCGGTTGCTGACTCTATTTCTAAATAAACACCTCCATCTGATTTTGAAACAATCTTTATTTTCTCAAGGAATAAAGGTTCAACACCTAGTTTAGAACCTGCAGCCATAAATGAATTGTGATCCTGGTAAATGGCTCTAAAGTTTGCAGCAGTTAGGGTTTCTCTTGTTCTGGCTTCTGCATTAGCGGTAACCCTTCTAAAAACTATGTAATCTCCATTGTGATCACCTCTAAGTAGAGTAGATAAATAATCTATTCCTATTTGCATTGTAGCTTCTAAATAATTTTCTTCGTCCGGCCTAAACGGAACAATATTTTCATCGGAATCTTTAAAAACAGCTAGTCTCCTTTCCGTCACAGATATCTCCTCTTGCGTTTCAGCAAGTACTAAATAATCTATATCCCCAAAAGGTGAGACATATTCATAAACAAAGCAAAACTTTTTCGGATCTTTATGGGTAGTATCCCCAACTGAATTAGAGAAAGCGGCAACTAGAAAATTCAAATGATCTGATGGATTTTTAGGTCCAATTGTAAGATGCCTTGACGTTGGTAAGTTTCCAGCATCTATTAATTCTTTTAGGTTTGGTGCATCTTTCATCTCTAAATCTATCTGATTTACCGATTTTGATACAATGGTTCTAGCAACAGAAGACTGACATGTTAAAGCAACCATGGGCGGAGTAATATCGGTAGTTGCTTTTAAAGTAGATGCGGATTGAATCAAACGACGAGTGTCAGCCTCACAAAAAAAGTCGAGAATTGAAGTTAATCTTAGATTAAAATTCAAATCTGCAGTAAATTGAAGTGGATTAGTAGGGTTTCTTAAACTGCGAGTAGGGATTCTAGTTACAGTATCATCAAGGAAACCAATATCAATCGCAGCTTGTGGTATTTCCATAAAAGGATCGATAATAAGTCTTTTTGTAAATTTTATTGGAGGAGCATACGTCCTGAAAAGTTCAAATGTCATCTCCAGCGTCCTTCCATCTAAAACCACATCTTCTAGTGGAAGAGGACTAGTAAGATTCAAATTAAATTTAGAAAAACCACCCAATGACTCTCTCTTTGTTTCCTCACCTTCTATTGTGTTAATTGCACTCGATGCAATCGCTACAGCGCCTACAATAGGCTTAGTTAACTCTATGTCAGATTGAAATTTTTTCAACACGTTTATAGTTTTACCATTTATTGAGAATTTTATAAATTTTAGTTTCAATGATACATTACTATAATCTAAAACTACATTTTCACCTAGCTGTAAATACTCTTTAATTTTATCTAAAATTAATTGTTCATTAATTTCATAAAGTACATGAGAAACACTACCATCTACATAATCTTGAATCCACTTTTGATCGTCTTCTAAATCTTTCATAAAATCTTCTTTTCTTTGAAAATTTATAATTCGTCTTAAACCTAGATAATTATTTGTTATATCCGAATAACAAACCTCAAGTACAGGAGTTGCATCAATTTCTAAATCTTTAGTTTCTAAAATCCTCTTTATATCAATATACCTCATTTTTGATAAGTTAGTTACGCTTGTTTCCAAAATCATAGCTAACCATGTTCTTTCCTTTGAATTAAAATGTGTATGATCTTTTAGAGCTAGAGACAGCAACATTGCATTATCTTTTTTAAGAATTAGTGCTTGCGAGGTTGGACTATATGTTCCTATAATACTGGTACCTCTCGTCGTTGTCGAAGCATGTCTTTCTCCACTGCTATTAAGTTTTTGAACTAAACATACTATTCTGGAGGCATAATCTTCTAATGTTTGTACATTAGCTACAACAAAATGATGTTTGTTCTCTTGTATGAGTTTTTTTACTCTAGAATCATTGGATTCACGTTCCAATATTTCCTCTAGAACACTCTTCAGACAATATTCTTCTCGATAAGTTGTAAAATTTGCAATAGACAATGGATGGGTTATTGGTTTTTCCAGAAGCTCATCTGTTAAATAGGTTAAATCATTTAGATCCTCATTTAATTTTATATCTTTAAGTCGAATTTCTCCTATACTGGAAAGTGTAATAAAACTTAACATAAATAGAGGCAACATTTTCGCTACTCTTGTAACACTTTGTTCTTTGAAAGCAGATAATATAGGTTTTACTACACCAGTTAGATCTTCAAACTCACCTAATTCAAGATCACATATCTTATGCTCATCATATATATTCTTAAATATCTCTATAAAAAAAGGTTTTCCATCTGGGGTTTTAATAAAATCATCGGTAGCTTGACTATATCCTACAGATTCATCAAATAAAATACTAACCGCCTGTTTAAGACTAACTAATTCTGCAGCTGAACCTACCTCTATTATAACCTTGAATATATCATCTAGCTGCTCTGCAATATTAGCATTTTTTTCCGAAACTTCTGAAGAGGAACTGGATGATAGCATACCCGGTGTTACCGTAAAAGTCTTTCTGGTATCATCGGATAACTCAGGTCTTTTGCTATCAAAAGAAACTATTAATTCATCACCTACAACAACATCAAGAGCATGTGATATAATCTCAACGGCACTTGGTGCACCCGATGTTACTGGGAATAAAGATGAATGTTTATTGGGTATTGCAGGATTATTTACCCTAGCTACTTCACCAAGCCAAATTGGATCATTATCATTTGCATGTCCTATGGTCGCTACGGTACCAAGGGTTACTGACGCTAAACCATGATTATCCAAATTAGTATTAACTGAAGAAGCACCTACTTTGATAAAACTACCTCTTAGTATTAATACATTATCAGTAGAAGTAGCTGATAATTGTAGAACACCAAAAGTACCCTTTTGAGTGTTTATTACATCAATATTAGAAACAACTACTTCATATACATGAGTAGTAGTAGTTGCTGTTACAGCAACATCAAATTCAAGTCCATAGTTTGTAGGAACAGAACCAGTTACAACTAGGTCTACGTTGTAACGACCAGTTAATCCTTCAGCTTCACTAGTAGAGACACTGGAACTTATTGTGCCCGCTGCATTTTTTAGGTATTGTCCTATTAAGTACCCAATTTCATCCCTAACCGGGATCTCTAGTGAAGAATTAGCAGTACTGGTCACTATTTTATTTAGCGCTGGAACATGTTTTTTAAACAAACCTCCCTGTTTAATTTGTATTGAATCGTCCAAAGTATAGCCTAATCCAGAAGTCATAATTTCAACTTTTACTTTTTTCTTCATGTCTTTTGTTACTTGTATTTGAAAACTTGCAGTAGTAGGTGTTTCTAACGGAAGAGGTGTATCTAAGTTAATATCTAATTCCGCACTTGTGAAATCCCGTGGTAAAGAAATTAAATTATCCGCTACAGGTATTTTTATTGGCTCAATTAGTGGACTATTAGAGGCAAACTCTTTTGAAAATACTTTAGCACCATCAGTCCACACAGGATTTGCGCCTATTTGAACAGTGCTATCTAAATCAGTCATCGCTAAGCTAGTGTATAAATTAGCGTTTATAGGTCCACTAAAGAAAACTTGTCCCTCTGATCCTGCTATAAAGTTCATTTCAACCAAGAAAAGGAATGGTCGGGCATTCGAAGCCCCCTCCGCAGTCTTATTTATCTGGGTAAGTTCCTCTAATTTGGCGTATGGATTACCAGAAGCAACAATTTCATCTGCTTGGCTATCACTTAAGTAACTGTTAACTTTTAACCTTATCGAAGGTCTCCCACGGATTAGTGGAGTACTAGAATCATTAAATGTATCTAATACGAAAGATGACGGACCAGCATCCATAGTTAAAAATGATCTTAATATGTCTGGACCGTTAGGTGAACAATTTAACATATTATCAAATAAAGTTTCTGTTAAACCTTTGGATGATCTAATATTAATTCTATCAGTAGTTAGATTTAAGCAGGCATTAAGGTTAAAATATCCTCTAGGGATCATATGATCAAAATTTAATTCAAAAGGGTTTCCCTCTCCCGGTTCTGAAAATGTTCCTTTACAAGATTCGATTTTTATCTTAAACATCAAATTGCAAGTAAGTGATGAGCCAGAGACTGGTATAGCTGTATAACCAATTGACCTTAATGATTGCACATCTTGTGAGGATGATATAGTCACGGCTGTAAACGTAACACTTCCTATTGTATGTGTTTTAATAGCGTTATAATTAGCTAGAGTAGCATTTGTTAATTCGCCTACGGCTAAAACATGCATTGTAAATTCAACTTCTCCTTCTGTTCTTTTATCTACTACTTTACAACGTGAAAAACAAGCACCAGCATTCTCGGGTTGTTCAAGAATTGTCTTAAGTTGAGCCGAGGTTAATACCTGTCCATTAGCAGGGGCTAGTTCTGATTTTACAGGCTCAGAACCGCTAGGAGTTCCTATTTCAGATTGGCTTGCACTGAGAGAAACACTAGGTATTAATGCTTCTACCAAATTTGGATATGTTGGGGAAACAGTGTTATCTAATAATGTAATTACTGCTTTATTTAGTTTCTCCTCTAAAGACTGTGGAACTATCTTTATCGGTGAATTTTCAATCGATAGTAATGGTGTCCCCGCGATTTCTAGGGCAGATTTAGTAACAATAGGATTGCCTAATTCCTTAAAATCTGTTTGGGTTACATTTTGAAATATGGTATATCCACTCCCTGCCCACTTATTTCTTTGTCCACTACCAATTACGTTAGTATAGGTTGGATTACCTTGAGAAGTACTACCAGTCATCAGACCGAAATTTGCGGTTCCTGCCAAATTGTTGGCTGCATCGGTGTTCATAATTTTGACTGAATCAAATTCAATCTCAGCGCTTTGGGTTGGCCATTCCGTCATAAGAACTATATCAGTATCAGGTACAAGTGGAGCGATACCTGCTCTACCACCATTATCCAAAGTTTCACCGTAACCAGTTTTAACGGAGGTAATATTAACCGCCGAACCTTGAGCAGTCCAGCTCATGGCCGTTGCATTATCAATTACAAACCTTGTGGCAGTAGTTGAGCCCTTGCCTCTAAATCCGCCATATATAACATCTACTGATTCAATTACTGGTGAATTTTCATTTAAATCAGTTCCATTGTTATCTTTAAAAAATGGACCTGTTTTAATACACAATGTAGGAGCTTCAAGATTATTCCCGTCTGGATCCTGCACAATTGCGGTTTGATTTATACCTACATTTATTACCCTTAGGGCAAATACTGGACAAGTTTTGTTCGCACTTACTGCACTATAACGAGCTGTATCTGTAAATATAATCTCTGTATTTCTTAAGTTATTTATTTTATCCTGCGTTAAAAGAGAAGCTGCATCCTTTATCAAGCCATTTAAGAAACTAGCAGCATATAACTCAACAGAACCTGCATTTTTCATACGGGGTATACCAGCAGTTGCAATGGTTGAAGTAGTAATTTGTGAGTTCCAAAAATTACTCGTATATTTTAAAGGACCTCTTGGGAACCATTCATCCATCCCACCACGGGTTACGGTTAAATCAGGCAATCCATAGTTCGCAGGATTATATAGAGAAGATACACTAGTAATCTCTGTCCTTACATCAACTAAAGCGTGCGCTATGTTTCCACTAGTCATATAATCCTTTTGAGCAGGATTCACTGATTTTTTACTATTTACACTAACTGAAAGCGCCATGAAGTTTTTATTAGTCAGTGGAAGACTTAACGCTACACCCGCACTCGGACCAGATGTTGCGTTCGAAAGAGGGAACCAGCCTGCATTTATAGATAATACAATTTTATCCTCTGCTGGTAAATTATCTACGTTGCTTCCTGTTAATGCATCCTCCAGCGTTAGAGGATCCAAATGGTAAAAATCTACAATAGCTGCTGGGCTAGATCCTACTGTTGCTGTACCTAGGGCACCATTCCAGATTGGGGGACCTTTGTTGTTAGTCATTCCTAGATATTCATTCCATGTTTTAGTTGATGAGGGGTTTAACAACTCTATCCATATAGTTGTAGGTATACTTGTCCTTACTAGCGTCTTCTTATGGGTAAATGTAATAGATGCAGGTACTGGAACTGATACCAGGTGATCTTTAATTATTAAATCTTCTTCTCCGGCATTTGCACCAAAAAGACCTGTTGTCAAAGTTGCTGCACCTGCATGTTGTTCAGGATCATCAACCCAAGCTCTTGCTGTAGAATCAACAAAGTTTCTTTGTCCATAGTCAGGATATAATAAACTTCCTTTTTTTAAAGAAACTAAATCCACAGATCCACCTTGTGCTACTACTTCAGATAGAGTTTGAGTCTTTACTTTTAATTCATCGGATATAAGAACGTGCAGGGCGGACCGGTCTCTTGTTTCATATGTAAGGGTGGTTGTTAAATCCGGAATATGTGATACAAATTGTGATAAAGTTTTCGCTGCTTGTATGGGGAAAGTCGCAAGGTCAAAATTAGTATTATTTAATTCTTTTGAGGAGAAAGTTATGGGATTTGTTCCTTTTTGACTTGCAGCAGGTACATTCCAATGGGTGGTTTTACCGTTGTTTCCGAAGAGGGCATTTAAAGAAATATTTACAAAACCATTTGCATTTCCTACTGAATTCGTCGCGGCGGGAGCCAAGCTATTAGCGCTCACTATATCTGATACCTTTGTACCTCCAGTAGGATCCAAAAGTGCGAATACAATAGAAGCTGGATTAGCTCCACCTGACCCAAATTGACTTCCGGCGGTACTGTTAGTAACAGGTGTGGCGTGATCAACCAAAAAGAGACCATCTGCGTAGGAGGAGGTCCCGGTGTGACCGCTAATTTTTACAATAAGCGCCGTGTCTGCAGTACTGTTATGGAATAAACTATTAAAACTAGAAACAGTCGTCCCAGCTAAATTGTCTGCATCATTTAGAACAAGGTGGATAAGGAGAGCAGAGCCGCTGATTTCAAATTTTTCCATAGTAAATACAGATTTACCGAATATATATGGTAGCGTACCAGCAGTGGTCTGTGTTGAATTAGCTAAAGATGGGCCTAACAATGTGCGATCACGAGTGGCGTTGAAACTCTTTGTTACACCATTAACTTGTCTAGTCACACTAAGTACTTTATTCTGTGCGGAATCCTGCATATCAAAAAATAAATTCGTAAAAGGATGGAGATTTTCAACCAAAGTAGGTGATAACTCATCTGTAATTTGAGGAGCAGGATAGCCCTTTAGTAGAGATTCAAAATCATTCTCCAGGGGTCCTAGTAAGATGCCAGAACCTGGAGTTATTTTAACCTCAACTGACGAAGCTTTTGTAGGAACATCAACCTCAGTTTTTATAGCACTTAGAGCTTTTCCTGGAAAAGCGGTAGTAGTAATAGGTTCCCAATTTGCATTCATAGAACTAAACTCAGGAATAGTGAAGTATGAATTTTCTAACCAAGGACCCATCATGATGAAATGGTGACCTAGTTTTAAACCATTCATAGATACTAATACATCAATATCACCAACTTTACCAGGAGAACTCACTTTCATTGGAACTTTTCCCCTATCGACAATAGGAGCAAACGCCAAATTACCACTACCATCTAGAAAATTACTAGGAGCAAAGTCCTCATTTGTAGTACTATTTAATAATTCATCAGTAAAAAAATTCATATCTATTTGGCCAAAGTCATTCGTAAGCAATTCATAATTATTGCTATATACTAAATCATTAAATTCTAGTAAAGCCTCATTACGAAATCTAACACCAACTAATCCAACCATATCAGACTTCAGGCATCCCAAAAATTTTGGAGTCATATATCCAAGTGGCAAAGAATTATTCTTCATGGAAGCAGGAGCTATTGGATCGTTTAATATAGACTCCTTTTCCTTAATGGATTCCATTTTCAAACCTGGAGAAAACGTACTTACAAGTTCCGCGAGCTCATCTTCGAAGTTCAGGGCGCTCATTATAATATTTAATAAGAAAAAAAAATATTATAAAACCAAAAAAAAAAAAATTATTTTAAATTAAATGGTAATATTGGACTAAATTTAAAATATTTTTTTAAATTAAAGTAAACGAAAATAAATTAATATTCATAGAGAGATTCTACAATAATGCTAAAGCTCCAATCTACACCATTTAAGCCTAATAAATTACCCTTATCGTCAAATAAAGTTACACTCATTTGTTTTATGTTAACAGGTCCAAAGTACTCCCTTGAATTTTTTTGTATAAATCCAGAATCAATTGTAATTAAATTTCCTGGTATAGAGGTAAATCCTACGACTTTATCTCCATTAGTAGTGTTAGTAGAATAGGTATTCCATTCAGCACGAGACTTTAAAGGAATTCTAGCAAATATATCATTAGAATCAGGAGAATTTCCTCTTAACCTAGAAGTTTCTTCAAATCTATT
>MDTG01014138.1_pt1 | contig 13926 bp, 12 predicted proteins | sample 811421 | NCBI WGS metagenome assembly MDTG01 (sample SAMN05326645, study PRJNA326480) | marine metagenome | isolation source: seawater | place: Pacific Ocean: South East | collected 2011 | reverse complement strand
TCCGAGTGCCACCCAGTAAAGTCCGCTGTCGAGTGAAGGCCAGGAAAAGTCTAACTCTGCAATATTAAATTGACATCGGCACTAGTAGAAAACTTAATCTTAATAAGATTAAATTAGGAGATGTCATATGTTTTTAAGAACTACAATAATTTTTTTCATACTAATATCAAATTTATATGCTGAAAAATTCGAAAACTGTAAATGGGACAATATGAATGAAATAAGTTGTGTAGAAATAATTGGTCATATATCAAATAATTCTCAATATTCACGATCTGGAATTAACAAAATTATAATAAACAAAAAACAAATTGAAGAAATTGGGGCAGTAGATTTAATTGATGTATTAAAAACTATTCCAGATATCAACATCACTCAATCAGGGCCAAAAGGACAACAAGCCTCTATGTTTATGAGAGGAACAGGATCTAATCATACTCTTGTTATGATTAATGGTATAGCTATTAATGATCAATCAACAACACAAGGACTTCATGATTTTGGTGTAGATTTCATTCAAACAATTCAACAAATAGAAGTTTATCCTGGATCTAGTGCTGTTCACTTTGGCAGTAATGCCATAGGGGGTGCGGTAAATATAATTTTAACTGGGGATTACAAAGACTCTTTTTCATTAACAACTGATAAAAATGCAAACTATGAATTATCAGGAAATAAAGCATTTATTTACGACGATTCTTCACTTAATATAAAAATAGGCAGTGTACAAAATGAAACCATAAGTGCTAGAGGAAATTTATCCGATGAAAAAGATGGTTTAAAGAATTATTCTACAAATATTAATTACGAAAAATTTTTTAATGAAAACCTGAGATTTTATAACACATTCTACTTAAGACAGACTAAAGCAGAATATGATGATTCAAACACCAATCAAACTGGATATGAGGGTAATAATAAAATGGGATCGTTACAATTTGGTTTAGAAAATCAAATTGGCTCCCGAAAAGATAATTATATTTTATTTTATAATGTTTATGACAGAAAATATGATGAAAGAGGAACTATTGATAAATATGAAAGTGAAGCTTTGGGTATAAAATATGATTTATCTAGAATGATTAATGATAAAATTTCTTTTGGTGCGGGTTCTGAATATAAATATGACTGGGGATATTTTGACAATAAAGGATCATACGAAGCATCAACCGAAGGTCACTCTGATAATTTTTCCATGTATAGTAATTTAGGATGGAATATTTTTAAAAATTCAAATTTGTCTCTTTTTGGAAGAAGTGACAAACATAAACAGACTGGAACAAATAATACATACAAATTAAATTATGAACAAGGTTTTGATAACTTAAATTTAGGAATTTCTTACATGAAAGGTCTAAGAAACCCAACTCTATATGAAATGTTTGGCACTGATAATTGGGGATATTCAGGAAATAGAAATTTAAGACCTGAAAAAAGTAATACATATGAGGTTTATTCAAAAATAATTTTTAATAAAAATTTAAACCTAACTTTAAGAGCCTTTAGATCAAATATTCAAAATAATATTGAATATATAAGTAATAAGTATCAAAATGATAGTGACAATGTTGATTTAAATCAATCAGGTTTTAACAATCAACTTAATTTTAAATTAAAAGATACAAATATAAACTTATTTTCTTCTTTTCTATCGTCAAAAAAAGAAAATGGAACAGACCAATTAAGAAGACCAGAAAAAAATTATGGTCTAAGTTTTTCAAAAAAAATTAACAATATTTTTTTAGGTGATTTTAATTTTAATCTTGCATATAAACATTATGGAAAACACTTTGACACTCATTCTTCCAATTTTAGCACTATAGAAATGGATAGCACTGATATAATTGATTTAAATATTACAAAGAAATTAAATAACGGTAATTTTTACATAAAAATCACTAATGCTCTAGATGAAACATATCAAAAACCTCACGGTTACAATCAAGAAAATAGAAATATAAAATTTGGAATTAAATTTTAAATTGTTGTTTTGGTAAATTTGAATGATATTATAAAAAAATGAATTACTTAAAGGTAACTATTGGTATTTTAATAGCATTGTCTGCTAGTAGATTTATCCCACATCCACCTAATTTCACAACCTTGATTGCCCTTAGTTTCTATGTGCCTGTTCTATTGGGAATAAAATTTGTTCCTGCCGTGGTATTATGTTTTTTTATTACCGATATATTTATTGGATTTCACTCAACTACAATTTTTACATGGGGCAGCGTAATACTTATTGGTCTAATTTCTAAATATTTTAATAAAAGTATTTTTAAGAGAATTTTTGGATCTTTTACCGCATGTTTTCTTTTTTATATAATAACTAATTTTGGTGTGTGGAGTTTGGGAGGTTATGGATATACATTTAATGGACTGGTATTATGCTATACTTTAGCAATTCCATTTTTCATACATACTATAACTTCTACTCTTATATTTTCATCGATTATTGAATTAGTTTATAGTCAAATTAGAATATTAAAAAAACTCTATTGATTGATAATTAAAATATTTATGCTAGTTAAAGGATTCTAATAAAGATATGAAAAAATTAAAAGTTTTACTTGCTGATCCTAGGCACAAGACTGTTGGTGCTCATTCCTACTTTGTGCCAATTGGAATAGGTTATATTGGTTCAAATTTACTAGAACAATTTAAAAATCAAATTGATCTGAAATTATTTGTTGATGCTGGTGAAATTTTTAATGCCATAGATACATGGAAACCAGATATTATCGGAGTTTCAAATTATATATGGAATTCGGACCTATCAAAATTTATTTGTGAATATTCAAAAAAAATAAATCCTAATATTTTAACCGTACTTGGTGGTCCAGAATTTCCTGCTGGAACAGGTGCAACGAATATTAAAGATAATGAAAAAGATCGTACATACAGCAAATGTTTAGAATATCTATTAAATAGACCTAGTGTTGATTATTTCGCTTACTCAGATGGTGAGCTTGCATTTTTGGAGGTCGTAAAAATTTTTATTGAAAATAATTGTTCTGTGGAAAATATGAAGATTAAAGATGTTCCAATCAAAGGTTGTGTAAGTATTAAAAATAATAAAAAAGAACTTCATGTTGGTGATTACATGCCTAGAATTGGAATGTTTGGCTCTGTAAAAACAGAAGGGAGAGATGTTATACCTTCTCCATACACTACAGGTCTATTAGATAAATTTTTAGATGGAACTTTCAGTCCAGCTTTTGAGACTGCAAGAGGATGTCCATTCTTATGTACTTTTTGTGACCAAGGTCTAGATGCAACAAAAATAACTACTTTTAGTGTGGAGAGAATAGCTCAAGAGATAGAATATGTTGCAAAAAAACTTGATGGAGTAAAAGGAACAAAATCAATATTCATGTTTGATTCAAACTGGGGAATTTTTGAAAAAGATGTAAGACTTTCAGACGAAATACTAAAAATTATGAATAAATATGATTATCCAAAATATATTGAATGCCTTACCCCTAAGAGTAACTGGGATAATATAATTAAAATCAATGATAAACTTAAGAATAGGGTTGCATTAGGTTTATCAATGCAATCGATGAACTTGGAGACTTTAGATGGGATTAAAAGAAGAAATTGGACTAGAGAACAATATTTAGAATTTTTAGCAAAATTAAAAAAAAGAGGCAAAAGTTCTTTTTCAGAAATGATTATTCCTTTACCTAATGAAACCGAAAAAACATATTTTGATGGAGTAAAATTTTTGATGGATAATGGAGTACAAACAAGAACCTATACACTTATGATGTTATATGGAGCTGAGCTTGGTAGAGATAAAGCAATAAAAGAATATGAATTAAAAGGTAAATGGAGAATATTGCCAAAACAGTTTGGCGAATATAGAGATAAAAAAATATTAGAAATAGAACAAATTTGTGTAGGAACTAAAACAATGTCATATAAGGAATATCTAAATTGTAGAAATTACAGTTTTATAGCTAAATTAATGGGCCATCATTTTTTGCAACCAATAATAAAACTTACAAGAAAAATTGGAATAGATTGGTTTGAATTTTCTTTAGCTGTAACCAATAAAATTAAAAATGAGAAATACTCAGGAGAATTTAAAGATTTATTTGAGGATTTCTGCAAAGAATCTCATGAAGAGTTATTTGAAACAAAAGAGGATGCAATGGAATTTTATTCTAAAGAAGAAAATTACAAAGCGTTGTTGGCTGGAGATATAGGTGAAAACTTGATGTCAAAATATACCGCAAGAGGTGTTCTAATTTTAGATAATATTATATCTACTTTATTTGAAGTAATGAGAGAAAAATTTTCTCAGTTTATAAATAAAGAAAATAGTATGGTGGTTGATGCTGCAGAAACTTGGATGAAGAACCTATATCTAATAAATGAAATTTACTCAGATAAAATTACTAAACCAAATAATAATAATCAGTTAACAATTGATTTTGATTTCCCTGAATGGTTGCTAGATGACAAACAGCCATTTGAAAAATTTAAGAAAGATACGATATACAAATTTAAATTAGACGAAAAAAAAATTAATTATATAAAAGAAGAAATTGACTCAATGACACTTGTTAGAAAAGATAAAAGCAGAGCCTTTGCAAGATACCTAGAGAGAAGACATTCAGAAACTGAGTTTTTTAAGAAAGAGTTTCAAAAATTAGATTAATTTTTATATAAATTTATTTAGTCTTTTAAATTTAAATTTTATCTTCTTGTTTCCAGTAGATTTTTTTTTCTCACCAACAATGATCAGCTTGCTATTCAAAAATTCAATATTTGGTGTTAAATTTTCAATTATAGAAATCATATAATTTATTTTAATCCTATTTAAGAATTTAGCATAAAAATTTTTAGTCAATTCACCGCTAAAACACGATAAATAAATTTGAGAGAGAAAATTATTATAATAATAAATTTTTGTAATATAAAATTTCTTTTTTATAATATTAATTAATTTTATTGTCTCATTTTTTTTGTTTTCAACCTCTAAGAAAAGAGATCCATTATTTGCTGTTACTTCTATAAAATTATTTAAAGCTATTATTTTTTTTTTCTCAGATTTTATATGTGAAAAAGTGTTTGTGGAAACCACTACATCGGCAAAATTTTTACCTAAACAATTTTTTTTTGTAAAATCCCACAAAATTCCATATCTATTCTTTGCTTTAAAATATTTTAATCCGTAAAGAATTTCTTTTAAACTATTGTCTATGCCAATATATTTTTTTGTTTTAAAATATACTGAATTTTTAAAATTCTCTGAAGCTAGATCTAACCCAATATCTTTATCCTTTTTTTTTAACAAAAAACTTTTTAAAACTCTAAATAAGTATTTTTTACTAGGAGAAATAGTTGACATTTATATTACTATTTAACAACTAACCCTTTTGCATTATAAAAAATTCTTTGAAATTTTTTCTCTATCTTTTTAATAGGTGTGTAAAACCTGTCACCAGCCCTTAAATCATTAACAATATTTCGTTTTTTATAAATTACCTTCTCAATGATTATAGATCCTTTATTTGCTGCAACGCATATCCACCCTGGTCCTTTTCTATAAATCATTCCATTTTTATAAGAATTCAAAATACTATCTTCATAATTTGGCGAAGCTTCTTTGATAAAAATTTTCTTTTTGTTTAAATAGGTACTACATCCATTATGTGGATCTCCAAATGAATTTATAAAAGAATATAAATCGTTAAAATGTAAAGACCAGTCGATCCATCCATGTATTTTAGAATTAAGTCTTGGGAAATAAGATGATAAATATTCAACTTGTTTAATTGTAGAAAGATAATTTATTTTTTTTTTAAAATTTATTAATTTTTCAATCAAAAATGAAATTTGTTTACTCATATATGTTTTAAAATAATCATCTGGAGTTCTGCATTTATGATGATAAAGAAATTCATTGTATGAAATCATTCTTCCTGTATCAATTTTGTCATCGATAATATAAAGATTATTATATCCAAATCTTACCTTATTCATAACCAGCCAGCTAAAAGTGGCACCGCCTCTGTATTGAGGCAATCTAGTACCATGTGAATTTAATATTAATGATTTAATCTTTTTAATACTTTCTTTTTTAATAATCCAAGGAGAAGACATGCATAAATAAATTGAGTTTTTTGAATTAAAATTTTTTTTAAAATCTAATGAAACATTTAAATTATTTATTTTCTTATAGTTGGCTTTTCTTTCTTTGAAATAATCTTCAAGTTTTTTACCATTGATTTTAGTTTTTAAATTTCTATTTGAACTCAGAATTAAATAATTGAATTCTTTTTTTAATAATTCTAAAATGCCAAGAGTAATTTCATCACCACCTATAATTAAAATTTTTTTAATTTTTGAAATTTTCATAATTTTTTAATTTTAATCTCGATTTTTTTTATATCATTATTTGCGAAAAAATATTGTTTATTCGTATTTATAGGCCAAGTAATTTCTCTTGGCAAAATTATAGCTGATTTATTTTTAAAAACAGAGCTTACTTTTTTAGTAATTTTAATTATATCTTGATTTTTTGGTGAAAAAATAAGCCTTAAAAATTTATAATCAATTAATTTAATCTTTATATCAATTTTATTTTTTTTCTTAATTTGAATTATTTTTTCTAATTCTTTTATATAAGACTCTAATTGAAATTTTATGTTTTCAAAGTAATTATTTTGCACAAATTCAATTTGAAAAATATTTTTTTTATAATTCTTAATTAAAGAATAGTTAGATAATCTTCTAAAGCCTTTAAGTTTTGATGAAGAAACAATTATCTCTAAAAAATCATTTATCTCAGTCTTTTGATTTACTTCAATCAGTGCCGTATAATATTTTTGAGATTTTATTTTTGGTAATTTAAATTTAAATCCTTCAAGTATTGGTATAATAGAAAATATTGGAAGAGTTAAAACAGTTAAACCACTCAATTTTTTATTTTCACAATATGTTTCTAAAAAAAAATTTTTTTTAATGGAAATATTTTTATTCAATAAAATATTAATTTTATTTTTTTTCAATTTTCTAATGATAAGAGATTTAAAACTATTAAATAAACCATTTAATGGAATATAATAATTATGCTTTATTTGCTTTGTTCTTATTTTATCAAGATAAATTGATCCTTCATCATTGATATTTGATCTATAATTATTGGGAAAAAACCAAGGATATATTAATTGTAAAGTATTTTCTAACTCTAAATTATCACCTAAATTAGAATATAAATATTTAATATATTCCTTATTAATTTTTTTTTTAACTTCTTTTGGTTCTAGTTTTATTAATTTATCTTCTAATTTAAAATTTTCTATTATTTCTTTGGGCCAATTGTTTATTGGAGTTCGAGAGTCAATCAAATATTTATCTAAAATAATTCCTCTACTTTTGTTAATCTTTTTTAATTTAATATTGAATTTTTTTTTTAAATGAGCAATTAATTTTCTTGATCTTAAACCCTCAAACGCGTGAAAGCCTGGATTGCATAAATTATTCCCAACAGAAATCGATGAAAAAGCATTAAGAAAATTATTTGTTTTCTCATAAATATTTATTTTTAAATTTTTATTTTTTGATAATTCAAGTGCTAAAAAAATTGAATATAAACTGCTTCCGATTAAATTTATGTTTTTTTTCATTTAATGAATAGTTTGATGAAAACTAGCTTAATTTTAAAATTTTTTTTTGTGCTTCAATCAATTTTGCAATTTCTCTTTTGTTTAAAAAATTCTTATTTTCAAAAGAATTATAAGAAAATTGTTTGCTTAGTTTTTTACCTGCATGATTTTTTATATAATAATTAAGTTGATTTTTGTTGCTAGATTGTAAGATTATAAAATAATCTTTTAATTCTATAGTATTTCTACTTTCTTCAAAACTTATCATTTCTTCATGTAATTTTTCTCCTGGTCTTATTCCAATAATTTCTTTTTTACTCTTTGGACTTATACTGTTTGCTATATCTAGAATTCTATAGGAAGGTATCTTTGGAACTACTATTTCTGATCCAAAACAATTTTTTATTGACCAAATGACTAATCTAACACTTTCTTCTAAAGTTATATTAAATCTTGTCATTTTTGGGTCAGTAATCATTAAATTATTTTCTTTTGCCTGTTCCATAAATAAAGGTATAACACTTCCTCTGCTTCCCATAACATTTCCATATCTAACTACAGAAAATGAAATTTTTTTCTTTCCTGAGTAATTGTTTGCCACAGTAAAAAGTTTGTCAGAACATAGCTTTGTAGCTCCATATAAATTTATTGGAGAGGAAGCTTTGTCAGTAGATAAAGCAATTACTTTTTTTACATTAGAATTTAAAGAGGATTCAATTACGTTTTGAGCACCCAAAATATTTGTATTGATTACTTCAAAGGGGTTATATTCAGCTGTTGGAACTTGTTTGAGAGCTGCGGCATGTATTACAATATCAATTTCATTGAATGCTCTTGTTAATCTTTTTTCATCTCTAATATCTCCAATAAAAAACCTCATAAAAGGATATTTTTTAATTGGAAACTTCTGTTGCATGTTATGTTGTTTTAATTCATCTCTACTAAAGATTACCAATCTTTTTGGTTTAAAATTTTTACAAAGATAACTTGTCATGGCATTACCAAATGAGCCCGTTCCTCCAGTAATTAGTATTGATTGATTATTTAACGATTTCATTATTAAAATATTTCTTAAAAACTTTTTTTATGATTTTTATAACCTTATTTTGATTTTGAAAAGTTAAAGATGGAAATATAGGCAAACTTATTGCTCTTTTGGAGTATTCTTCGGAAACTAGATACATTCTCTCCTTAAATCCTTTCAATCTAAAAAATGGATGTAAGTGTATTGGCAAATAATGAAGATTAATATCAATTTTATTTTTTAAAAAATAATTAAAAATTTCATTATAAATTTTTTTTCTTATGACTGATTTTGGAAATAAAATTACAAACAAGTGATAAGAAGTAAAATTATTTTTATCTATTTTTTGAAATTTAATTGGTAAATTTTTCAATTTTTTTTTGTAAATTTTTGCAATTTTATTCCTTTTCAAATTAAAACTATCAAGTTTTTTTAATTGGCTAATGCCTAACGCAGCTTGCAGTTCATTCATCCTATAGTTAAAACCCAAGTCAATTTGCTCATAATACCATTTATGATTTATTTTTTTTTTGTATTTTTTAACATCTCTGCTTATTCCATGATTTCTTAAAATCTTTAATTTATCATATAAAATTTTATTATTAGTAACTGCAATTCCTCCTTCAGCGGTTGTAATTGGTTTTACTGGATGAAAACTAAATACAGTTATATCTGACCATTTACAATTACCAACTTTATAATTTTTATATCTTGATCCTAAAGAATGCGAAGCATCAGTTATTATTTTAAATTTATATTTCTTTGATAATTCATAAAGTGTTTTATGATCATAAGGATTGCCACCAAAATCTACTGCAACTATAATTTTTGGAATTTTTTTATTTTTTTTTGCTAAAATTAGTTTTTTTTTTAATTTTTCTATTGAAATATTAAAAGTGTCTTCATCAATATCAACAAAATCTATTCTGGCACCACAATATAACCCACAATTAGCCGATGCTATAAAAGTATTTGGCACAGTCCAAAGATATTCTTTTTTTTTTAAACCTAATGCGAGACAAGAAATATGCAATGCGCTTGTTGCACTATTAACAGCTACACCATATTTTGAATCAACCTTGATACAAATTTTTTTTTCAAAAATATTTATCTGGCTACCTTGTGTAATAAACTTAGATTTAAGAACCTTGTTTATAGACTTTATATCTTTATTATCAATTTGTTGTCGACTGTAAGGGATCATATTTTTTTATTATTATATTTATAAAAAAATTCTGCTATTTTCCAGTCTGAGATATTATCAATATCAACTGCTCTTTCTCTTGGGAGCTCATACCCATAAAATTTATTATATTTTTTATCACTTATAATATGTTTAAAATTATAAATTATAAATGAAGCACTTTCATAATAATAAGTCTGAGTTTTTTTTGAGTCTAGATTTATTTTATTTAGATTATTAGGAGTAAAAAGATCTCCTCTCTTTTTTAAAGACCATTCAATTGGAGCATCATACTTTTTTACACTAATCATCGGAAATTTTTTATCTGTTGACCTAAACTTTTTACTTGCTTGAATTAAATCAGTTGATTTAGTCAGTGGCGCACATGGATATATTAACCAAACTTCGTCAAAAACTTTTTTTTTATATATTTTTTTTGTAACAAACTTTATAACTTCTATAAGCGGTGTCTTGTCTGTTGATAAGTTTTTTGGTCTCAAGAAATCAATCTTTAATTTATTTTTTTTCTCTATAATTTTTTTAAATTCTAAAGAGTCAGTTGAAACATGAATTTCATTGAACAATTTTGATTTTACTATATTATCAATTGAAAAATTTATTATTGGTTTATCAATAAATTTCTTTATATTTTTAGCTGCTATTCTTTTAGAGCCTGATCTTGCGGGTATTATAGCTAATCTGTTTATCTTATTAATCATTAATTAAGTCTTTTAATTTCCGTGTGAGCTTGTTTAACTTTTATTTGTGATTTGATATTTTTAATTTTTGAAATTTTCGAAAAAACCTTATCTAACTCATGAATATAATTATCTAATATTTGTTTTTTGTGTGCTATAGAAACATAGATCATATTATTTGCTAAAATATTTCTTTTTAGCATTTGATCTGTTATAAATGTCTTAAGGATATTGTTATTTTTTTTAAACCTAAATTGAGGAATTGAGTCAATTCCAAATATTTCTATTTCCAAGTTATTTTTTCTAGCTATCTCCTTCCATCTTCTTTTAATATATTTGCCTTTTTCCTGAATTTTTTTCCAAATTTGACCTTTTTTCATTATTTTAATTGTTTCTAAAGCAGCAACTAAACCAATTCTTTCAGACCAAAATGTGCTACTAATAAATGTGTCATTACAAGCTTTCATAATTTTGTTTTTGCCAACAATTGCTGTAATTGCATAGCCATTGCCAATTGCTTTTCCATAGGTAACAATATCAGGTTCAACTTTATAATTTTTGTGTATACCACCCAATGTTTGTCTAAATCCGGAGGTACATTCATCAAAAATTAAAACAGCTTTATATTTATTTGCTAATTTTCTTACTTTTTGTAAAAAATTATTATGCGGCTTAACATTTCTTTCGACTTCCATTTTAATAATTCCAATTTTTTTATTTTTCAATAAGTACTCTAATCTCTTGTAATCATTATACTTAAATAAAAAAATTGTGTTTTTTAATTTTTTATTTACTCCGTTAATTTTAATATTTTTTGAAATATGATAATTTAAATTTTCTTTATTAGATAAATTAGATGATAAATACCAATCATGCCAACCATGATAACCACAAGCAGCTACATTTTGCTTTTTATTATTATATGCTCTTGCAATCCTAATTGAAATTGAATTTGCTTCTCCACCTGATCTAGCGAACTTAACCATACCAGCCCACTTATTAATTTTCAAAAGCTCCTCAGCTAATAATACTTCCTCATATGAATTTAAAGTGCTCATATTACCATTCGATATCGTTTGCTTAATTTTATTATCTAATTTTTTATGATTATATCCCAACACATTTGTTCCCACTGCAAATATCATATCTAAATATTTTTTATTTTTTAAATCCCAAAGATAACAATCTTTTGATTTTTTGAAATAAGTTGGCCACTTATTTGGCAAGAACATTTCTGGTCTTTTAGAGTAAAGTAAATTTCCACTAGGAATTATTTTTAAAGCTTTAGACCAATATTTATTCATATTTATTTAATTTTCCAATAATCTGTTCTAAAGATATAATTATCATCTGTTTGTTTTATATCAAAATTTGGAATTTGTATTTTTTTTGAAAAATTTACATGTTTTAAAATTTCTTTATATTCATTTGAATTTGAAACACCAATAATAGCTTTTTTAACTCCCATTTGATTTAAAAAATTCAATGTTAGTTTAATAGGTTCTTTTTTATTTTTTTTTAACCACTCAAAATAATTTTTAAAATATCTGCTTTTATCTAATTTATTTTCTCTTTTATATAATTTCTCATCAACTAAAGTTCCTTGTAAAAAAATTGATCTAAAAAATATTTTTATTTTTTTTTTTTTAACAATTGATAAAAAATTTTTATCTAAAAATCTTCGATCAAACAAATTTACTGGTAATTGCAAGGCATCTATTTTAAAATTTTTAATAATTTTAATAGTATTTTTTTTTGAATAAGCAGACAATCCAATATATTTTGTTAAATTTAATGATTTTAATTTTTTCAATTTTTTAAAATTATCATTTTTTTTTTTTGAAATTAATTCTTTTTCATCATGTAAAAAAATTGTGTGAAATTTAGAAATTCTCATTAATTTTTTTGATTTTTTTAAATCTTCAATAGTTTTCTTATTATGTAGATTATTTACTTTAGTGAGAATATTAAATTTTTTAAGATTAAGATTTGATAGTTTTTGATCTACATCTTGATAAGCAATTGCTGTATCTAAAAAATAATATTTTTTTCTTTTTGCAAAATTTAATATTCTATTTAAATCATTATTTTTAAGTTTCTTTTTTGCTAAACCATAACCATCCATTAATTGAGCGGTGCCAAGAATAATATTCATTATTTAAATATAGTTGTTATTTACCAAGTTTTTTTACAAGTGATGATATTTTTTTATCATCTGTATGAATTTTTTTTATAATTCTAGCTGCATTTTTTGGATCGTGTTTGAAAGCCAACCTTAAAAGATCCATCCAATTTACATTATTTTTTGACCTAATTTTTTCGATTTTTCCTATTATTTTTTCATTTTTAAGATTATTTTTCATAAGTACATTTTTAAGCTATAAAATCTATAAAGCAATAATAATGAAATTAATGAATAATCATGGCCAAAAATAAATTTATTAACAAAAAACCTTTTTTTATTGCTGAAATTTCGGGCAACCATAATGGGATTATATCTAATGCAAAAAAACTAATTGATGCTGCAAAATCTGGTGGTGCTGATGCAGTTAAACTTCAAACATATACACCTGACATGATGACAATAAAAAATAAAAAAAAAATTAAACATGGATTATGGAAAAATTATAATTTATGGGAATTATACAATAAAGCTCAAACACCACTTTCTTGGCATAAAGAACTTTTTGATTACGCGAAGAAGAAAAAAATTAAAATATTTAGCTCTCCATTTTCAGAAGAGGCAGTAGATTTTCTTGAACAATTAAAATGTCAAATTTATAAAGTGTCATCATTCGAGATGAATGATCTTAATTTAATTAAAAAAATTGCATCAACAAAAAAACCAATGATAATATCAACTGGTTTAGCAAGTTTAGAAGAAATAGATGAAACCTTGCGAATTGCAAAAAAATATGGCTGTAAAGATATTACCTTATTATATTGTGTAAGTAATTATCCATCTAACATAGATGATTTTAGTCTTAATAACTTAGAAATTATAAAAAAAAAATTTAAAGTAAAAATTGGTTTATCTGACCATACAATTGGATCATTTTTATCTTGTATGTCCATTATTAAAGGTGCAGAAGTTATTGAAAAGCATATTTGTCTTAAAAATATTAAATCAGTAGATTCTAGATTTTCACTAAATGAAAATGAGATAGCCAACTTTAAAAAAGATTTAGATAATTCTTATAAATTAATTAAAAATAATACTTATTTAAGATCAAAATCTGAAATGAAAAATAAAATTTTTAGAAGATCTATCTATGCTATATCAGATATAAATCCTGGAGAAAAATTTACAAAAAAAAATATTAAGACTTTTAGACCAGATAAAGGTTTAAGTGCATCTTTTTTCTTAAAGATAATAAATAAAAAATCACCAATTAAAATTAG
>MDTG01346727.1_pt1 | contig 13928 bp, 14 predicted proteins | sample 811421 | NCBI WGS metagenome assembly MDTG01 (sample SAMN05326645, study PRJNA326480) | marine metagenome | isolation source: seawater | place: Pacific Ocean: South East | collected 2011 | reverse complement strand
TTTATTGAAAAAAAATTATTTCCAAATGTGGATTTTTATTCAGGTATAATTCTCAAAGCTCTTGGTTTCCCAACTAGTATGTTTACAGTTTTATTTGCAATAGGAAGAACTGTTGGTTGGATATCTCAGTGGAAGGAAATGATTGAAGATCCAATTAACAAGATTGGCAGACCAAGGCAATTATATACAGGTTATAAAGCTAGAGAATATCAAGTAGAGTCTACAAGAGAGAAAAAATCAATTTTTAATTGGCTTTGGAAAAAATAATTAAATAAGAGATAATATCTTTTTTGCACTAATATCATAAGGACTTTCATTAGTTTCAATATAAGGCAAATAAGAATTAATATTTTTTATTTGATTATTTCTAAAATCTTCACTTTTTAATAATTTCTCAAATATTTCTTTTAAATTTCTATTTGTTAGTTGAGAATTAACAACTTCAGGTATAATCATTTTTTCACTTATTATATTTAACAAGCATGCGTTTTTAACTTTTACTAAATGTCTTAAAATAAGTTCAGTAGTAAAATTGAGTTTATAGATAACAACTTGGGGAATATTTCTTTTTGCTATTTCCAGACTTGCTGTGCCAGAACAAGTAATACTTATGAAAACATCATCATAATATTTATCAAATAAATCTATTTCACTTGAAATAAATGTTACAGTTTTCCAATTTCTTGTCCGAAACTTAATAATATCGACTAAATGGGGTAAAGTTGGAATAAAAATATGATAATTGATTTTATTTGAACTAATATATTGCTCTAATTTATCAAAATAATCAAATAGTTTATTTATTTCATTCTCTCTACTGCCTAATAAAAAAGAAATGTATTTATAATTATTTTTTTTGATTCTTTTTTTTATATGAAAAACTGGATGTCCTATAAAGGTTGTATTTATTATTGGGTAATTAAAATACTTTTTTTCAAAATCAAATAATAAAAAAATTTCATCATATAATTTCGAAAATTTTATTGCCCTACTTGCTCTCCATGCCCAAACTGTGGGGGCCACTATTTGTATTATTTTTTTGGAAAATTGTTGCTTTCTAAGTTTTTTCACAAGGTTATAATTAAAGTCAGGTGAGTCAATACATATTATTAAATCATAATTTTTATTAAGGATTTTAGACTTTAAAGTACTAATCATCTTGATATATTTTCTTAAGGATAAAATTATTTCAATTAATCCGATAGATTTAAATTCCGAAATATCATAAAACTTATTAGTTAAAAATTTTTCTGATCGTTTTCCGCAAACACCATCTATCTCGATATCATTATGATTAATACGCTTTAATATATTAAAACAAATATTTTCACCTGATTGTTCAGTACAACAAACAAAAATTTTTTTCTTTTTCAATTTAAATCCACACTCGAAATAAATATTTTATTTTTATTTGCAAAATTAGTTACTTCTTGCTTATTTACAATAAGGCATTTATTTTTTTCTAAAAAAATACCTTCATAGTTATATTTTTTAATTTTTTTTAATGTATCTAATCCAATTAATGGAATATCAATTAAATTACTCTGGTTTTTTTTGGTAAATTTGATCAATATTCCTTTGTCGCCTTTCCTTTTACTAAAACTGCATCTTTCAATGAGATTGTCGGTACCCTCAATAGCTTCTAATCCTAAAACTAATTGATTTTGAATAATCATAGATTGCCCAACATCAATTTTTTTAAAATGTTCATAAATTGATTTAGCTTTAATAAGATTTTTTTTTGCATATTTGGAGGGTTTTATTTTTGATAAATTATTTTCTATTGAGAAAAGTTCTGGGCAATATTTTGTCCAATTAAAAAATATAAAATTTTTCTCTTCTAAATACTTTTTTATTGAGACTAATAAATTATTATCACCTTTTTTTTCTAAAAAAAGTCTTTTAGCGAGTTTTATGGTTTCAATATCAAAACCTAAGTCATTAATACTAGGTCTTTTAATACTGCCAGCAAAAATTATTTTTTTTATATTATTTTTTTTTAAAGTATTTATGATTTTTTTAATTGATAATATGTTTATATCTATATAATTTTCTTTTTCATAAATTTTCTTATCCTTTACTGAATTTAATAGTAAATAAGTTATATCAAATTTTTTACTAGCTAATGATTGACCAATATATATTGGTAAATTGCCGTCACCAGAAATCAATCCAATTTTATTCATTTTCTAAAATACATATACCTCTTTTAGGATTTGCCTTTATAAAATTAATAATTTCATCAATCTCGTTAATATTCAAATTTTCTGACTCAATTCTTATAATGTTATTTAATATCGTATCATTATCATTAAAAATATCTTTAATTTTTTTTGCTATATTACTTATTGAGTTATTATCTAAACCTTTTCTTTTCAGACCAATAAGATTTATACCTTTTAAGTTTTCTCTAATACCTAAATACAAACCATATGGAATTATATCCTTTTCAACTCCACTCATTCCTCCAATCATTGCATATTTACCTATTCTTACAAACTGGTGCACTGCTGAATTACCTCCAAGTATTGCATTATTGTCAACTTCAACATGACCGGCTAAAGTTGCATTATTGGCTAAAATTACATTTGAATTTATTATACAATCGTGAGCTATGTGTGAACCAACCATAAATAAACAATTGTCTTTTATGACAGTTTTGAGACCACCTCCCTTTGTTCCTGGATTAACAGTAACATTTTCTCTGAATTGATTATTATTACCGATTTCTAGATATGATATTTCATTTTCAAATTTTAAATCTTGTGGTTGAGATCCGATAGATGAGAATGGGAAGAAAGAATTATTATCTCCAATAGTTGTATTTCCAGTAATTGAAACATGGGATGTTAATTTATTATTTTTACCTATAATAACATTTTTACCAATATTACAAAAAGGTCCAATATAATTACTGTCATCTATTTGCACATTTTTTGATATTACTGAACTTGGATGTATCACAAAGCTTCTTTATGATATTAAATTATATTTTAAATAATCTATTTATTACAAATTATTACTTATATGTAATCATTGCTGAAAATTCAGCCTCACTTACTTTAACCCCATTCTTAAAGGCTATGCCATAGAATTTATAAACATCTCTTACACTATTCATAAATTTAACATCAAAACTTATCTCATCATTAGGTAAAACTGGTTTTCTAAATTTAGCCTTATTAACACTCATAAATAATACTGATTTTTCTCTAAATTTTCTAAGTTTATATGAGACAACAATACCGGCTGTCTGCGCCATTGCTTCTACAATTATCACACCTGGAACAATTGGATTATTTGGAAAATGACCTTTAAAAAAATATTCATTTTCATGAAATTTTTTAAAACTAATACCGCTCTCACCTTCTACTTTTATTTCACATTTATCGACAAATAAAAATGGCTCTCTATGAGGAATGAGTTCTTTAATTTCAGATGTATTTAATATCATTTTAATTTATTTACTTTAATTAATTCTTTTTTCCATTTATTAATATCTTTAGCTGGGAACCCTGCAACAATTTTATTATCAGGAATATTTTTAGTAACTCCACTTTTTGCTGCTATTGTTACATTATTACCAATTTCTATATGACCTGATATACCTGCCTGACCTCCAATTTTAACAGAATCTCCGATAGATGTACTTCCTGCAATGCCAACTTGAGCCGCTATAATAGCGTGTTTACCAATAATAACATTATGAGCAATCTGCACTAAATTATCTATTTGCGAATACTCACCAATTTGAGTTGAGTCAAAAACAGCTCGATCAATAGTAGTGTTTGAACCAATTGTTGAATTTTTTGAAATAATAACATTACCATGATGATAAATTTTTTTTTTACTTTTTTCATCAAAGCCAAAACCCGAACCCCCAATTCTAGCTCCAGATTGAATTTCACAATTTTCTTCTATTATTGAATTAGATATTGATACGTTATCATGAACTATACAATTTTTATTTATAAGAACATTTGGACCAATTCTAGTATTGGAGCCAATTTTTACCCCACTTTTAATTTCTGTATTATTATCAATATATGCAAAACAGTCAATTTGAACATTTCCATCAATTTTAGCATTTTTGTTTACATAGGTATTCTTTGATATTATTCCGTTTGAATTACTGAAATCAGTAAAAAAAAGATTGGATAGTGTTGCAAATACAAAATAAGGGTGTTCAACAATTATAGCCTTGCAGGAAACAGGTAGGTGACTAATATATTTCTCATTAATTAAACAAGCTTTTGCATTAGTATCTTTTAATAAATTTAAATATTTAATGTTAGACAAAAATGATAAGTCATTTTGATCTGCATTATTTAAGGAACTAATTTTATTAAATGTAGTATCTAAGTTGATGTCAGATTTTGCATTTATTGAATGCTTCTTAAGATAATTAATAATTTCTGAATATTTAATTTTTTTCAAAGTCAACAAAATCCAAGTTTAAATTAATTTTATTAAGTTCATTAGCAATTTCTGTCGTTATATTAATTGCATTTGAAGCAATTAGATAATTATTAGAATCTAAAACAATATCAACATTATTATTTTTAACATATTTTTCAATCAAAATAATTAATTCTTCTAAGATTATATTTCTAATTTTTACAACTTCACTATTATAATGATTGTTAAATTTATCAACTAAAGTGCTAAATTCATTTAAATTATTGTTATATTCTGCTATCATATTGTTAATTTCACTATCTTCTAAAATTAATTTTGAATTTTCAATTTCTTCTAAGAAGTCTTCAAGTTTATTTTCTAAATTTTTAAAATTATCTAAATATTTATTTTGATTAATTTCAATTTCTTTGATTGATTCAATATAAGTTTTATTTTCATTAATAATTTTTTCAATATTTATAACAACTATATTGGTAGCATTTAAATTAAATGATGAAAAAAATACTATTAAAATTACTGAAATATTAAATTTAATCAATCTATATTACCAACTGAGAATAAAAACATTCTAGGAATATCATAAGACTCATCTTGAATTGGGAAAGCCCATGAAAATCCTATTGGCCCTATTGGTGAATAATATTTTATACCAAATCCAACGGATGATCTAAGACTGCTATCATTATTTGTTGGTTTAGTTTTATTCTCCCAAAGTAATCCATAATCATTAAAAAGATTAAAATAAATTGGAAAGTCTGAATTATTAAAAATTTCCCTTGAATAATCTAGTTTAGTTACAAATATATTATTTCCTCCAACATATGAACTTCTAGAATTTCTTGGACCTGCTCCAAATGTATCAAATCCTCTTAACCATCTTCCTCCAAGTGAAAATTTATCATTAGTCAGTATATCATTATTACTTAAAGAGATGACATTACCAACTCTTGACTGAAGTGAAAAAATATTTTTATTTATCAATTTATAGTTTTTATATGTAACAATATTTCTCACATATCCGTTATTTGAACTTGAAGGTGTCTCTATAAAATTACTAAATTTTAAGTATCTACCATTTTTTGGAATAAATCCGCTATTTAATGTACTATAAAGTAAATTATTACTAAGTAAAAAACTGATATTTTCTCCAGCAGATTTACTAATGGTAGATGCAACAGTAGAGGAATTAGTAATAGAATAGTCTTTAATCACATAATCTAATTGAAGGTTATGTCTTAGCTGATCATTAACTTTATAGGCAAAACCAACGCCAGAAGTAAAAGTATCTAATTTATATGAACTCGCGTTAGAAAAATCCTCTTGAATGTAATTAACTTTATATGAAACATCTATGTCATTTTCATAGGATAGTCTATCAGTTGTCTCCAACGTATATTGGTTTCTATCTTCAGATGTATTTAAAAGAGCTTTAACTGAACGTCCAGTTCCATAAAAATTTCTTTCGGAAAGACCTGCTACTACTGCAAACCCATCAATTGTACCAACGGAAACTCCAGCATTTATAGATCCTGTCTGCTTTTCTTCAACATTAATCTCAATATCAACTAAATTATCATCAATTTCTTTTTCTACAATCTCAACAGACTTAAATAAATTTAGTGAATTTAATTTTTTTTGTATTCTATCTATTTGAGATTTATAAACAGCATCACCTTCTACAATTTCTAATTCTCTTCTTATAACATTATCAAAAGTTCTTGAGTTGCCATAAACATTTATTTGTTTCGCATATTTAGGGTTTACTGATAAAATATTGTACAGAATATCTACATTTTGATTATTCTTTTTTTCTAAAGAGTTTATTTCAAAAAATTCAATGCCTGTATCTAAAATAATATCTGAAATTTCATTTTTTAGAGTATTGATTTTTTCAAGTGAATAATGTTCTTTTTCAATAAAAGATTTTTTTATTTTTTCTTCAATTAACAAACTAGAATCTTTATTTAAAATATTGTTTTGATCATTAAATTGTATTGATGAAAATAAGTATTGATCACCTTCAGTAATATAAAAATAAATATTAACTTTATTAGATTGTAAATATTCTATTTTATAATTAACTTTAACATCTATAAAACCTTTATTAACATACATTTTAGATATCAATCTGGAGTCATTTTCTAATACAAATCTTTTAAAATTATTGTTTGCTAATATATTTATTAGTGTTTTTGTTTTTGAATCAATTATTGATTTAATGATACTATTATCTATTGCATTATTCCCTTCAAAAAATATTCTATTAATTTTTGTAATTTTGCCTTCATCAAAATCAAAATAAAGATCCGCAGTATTAGTCTCTTCAAAATAATCTTCAGTATATGTAATTACAGCACTATTAAAACCAAAAGATTCATAAATTTTATTGGTTTCGTTAATAAAGGTATTAATTGATGTGGGATTTAAATTATTTAATTCTAACTCATCTATTAACAGTTTTAATTCTTCATCTTTTATTCTTTCATTATTTTTAAAAAAAAATTTATTAATATTAGGATATTCAGCAATGTTTATTATGTAATTATTATTATCAATTTTTATTGATACATTTTCAAATAATTTAGAATTATTTAATGTTTTCAGAAGATAATTTGAATATTCCTCAGATAAGTCATTAGGTTTATCTTTAATTAAAGATAGAATTACATCTTTATCTGTAAAATTATTACCTCTTATTTTTAACTGTATTTCATTAGAAAGAGTAACATTAGATATTAATGATAGTATTAATATACTAAAACTTATTTTTAAATAATTCATACATCTTACTTTCAAATTCTTCATGGTATTGTATAACTTCTTTAATGGTGTTTAATGAAGAATACAAATTTAAAGAGCAAGCTTTCTTAATTATTCTGTAAATATCTGTATATTTTATTAAGTTATTTTTAAAATAATTAACTGCGATTTCATTTCCAATATTAAATTTAATAATATTAGCTGGATTAGATTTATCCAAATTATTAAAAAAATGGAATATTGGAAAATTTTGTGATGAAACATTATAAAAATTAAAATTTTTATAAGATGAAATATTTAAATTTTTGTTTTTTTTATAGATATTTGTATTTGCAGATTGGGCTAAAAAATTAATAATGGGTATAGACATGTCATTTTTAAATAGATTCATATTTGATACATAATTCTTGTTTTCAACAATTGAGTGAATTATTGCTTCAGGATGAATAAGTATTTTTATATTATCATATGGAACATTAAAAAGATAATGAGCTTCAACAATTTCTAGACATTTGTTAACCATTGTGGCTGAGTCAATACTATTCTTATATCCCATTTTCCATTTAGGATGTTTAATAGCTTGTGCAAATTTTATATTATCTAAATTTCTAAACTTTTTTTTATAAAATGGTCCACCAGAAGCAGTTAGAATAATATTTTCAAATTTATTATTATTTTTTATATCTCTAAAATAATCAAATAAAGAAAAGTGTTCAGAGTCTAATGGAAAAATATTTGTTTTATTAAAATAACCTTTTTTATAAAATAAATGACCTGCTGAAACTATTGCCTCTTTACTTACAATTCCAAGATTATCTGTATTTTTTATTATTTCTTCTAAAAAATTTAAAGATTTGAAACCTGATATTGCTAAAATAGAAAAATCTGATTTAGAGGAAATTAAATAATTAATTAATTCTTTTTTTGTTAAAATTTTAGTTTTATTGTTTATTTTTGATTTAAGGTTAATTAGTTTTTTTTCATTATTAATATAGATATATTTGGGTTTAAATAATTTAATCTGTTTAGATAAAAGACCTATGTTTGAATTAGCACATAATAAATTTACTCTTAAATTAGGAAAATAATTTTTAATGATTCTTAGAGTCTTTTGTCCTATAACTCCCGTACTGCCAAAAATATTTATCTTCATAATAATATATTAAATAAAACGTAGGAAATTAAAGTAAAAATAAAACTATCAAATCTATCAAAAAAACCACCGTGACCTGGTAAAAAGTTACTAGAATTTTTTAAGCTATTTGCTCTTTTAAAAATTGATTGAATTACATCACCAATGAAAGCAGAAAATATAAATATTAGTATTAGAAAAAGTAAATTATAATTTATATTTAAGTTAAAAAATATTGAATATAGCAATGATAAAATTATAGAAAAAAATATTCCACCCATTAATCCTTCTAATGTTTTTTTTGGACTAATATATTTTAATATGTTAGTTTTTCCATAAATTTTTCCAAAAATATATGAGAATATATCAAAACTAATTATTGTAATAATCATTAAATTAAACTTTACAAAATCTACATTTTTGAAATCAATTAATAAAAAAAACAAAAAAGATAAAAGTAAGTAACATGTAATTATAAATTTAAATTTACTAAAATTAAAGAATATCTCAATGAAAATAAAAAAATAAATAATTATTATCAAATGAAAAATATAATCTGATTTAAAAAATAATAAAAAAAAATAAATTATAAAAAACAATACAGAAACTAAACTTCTGGTAATGAAATTACTATAAACCATATTTTCTATGTATTTTAGAAAATTTATTTAATATTTTTTTTAACTCATCAATAGTAAATTCGGGCCATAATGTTTCGGTGAAATATAATTCTGTATAAGTTAAATTATACATTATAAAATTACTTAATCTTTGATAACCTCCAGTTCTTATTAGTATTTCGGGGTCAGGGATAGATCTTAAATTAAATAAATCATCAACATCTTTTTGATTATTAATATCTATTGTATCAATTTTTTGTTTATATTTCCTCAATACCTCTCTAATTTCTGATTTAAAACCATAATTAAATGCTAAATTAAGATTCAAGTTATCATTATTAACAGTAATTTTTTCAGCTTCATCAAATATATTAATAACTTTTGATGGTAAGTTATCTCTTGACCCAAAAATTTTTATTTTAATATTATTTTTTTTTACAATTTTATCAATTAAATCTGAAAAATTATTATAAATAATTTCATAAATAATATTTATTGATGGTCTTTTGTAATTCTCAGATGATAATGTAAAAAGTGTAAGATTTTTAAGATTAATTTTTAATGAATAATCTACTATATTAGTAATATTATCAAAACCTTTTTTATAACCATTAACTTCAGATAATTTATTTTTATCAGCCCACCTTTTATTTCCATCTAGAATGAAGGCTAAATGACTAATTTGGTTATTTGACAATTTTAAACTTTCAGAATATCACTCTTTTTTGCATCTAAAACTTTTTCAACGATCTGAATATTTTCATCTGTAATTTTCTGAATCTCATTTAAAATTTTTTTTAATTCATCTTCAGACAAGTTGGAATCCTTTTTTTCCTTTTTATTACTCTCTATAAAGTCTCTTCTTATATTTCTAATTGTTATTTTGCAATTTTCTGAATATTCTGATGCAATTTTACTTAATTCCTGTCTCCTCTCTTCACTTAATTTAGGTATTGGTAATCTAATTAATTGACCATCAGTTTGGGGATTTAATCCTAAATTAGATTCAATTATTGCAGTTTCAATTGATTTAAGGAGAGAAATATCCCATACCTGAATGGTAATTGTACTAGGATCAGGAATTGAAATATTCCCTAATTGATTTAATGGTGTCTTTGATCCATAAGCCTCAACAAAAATATTATCAAGCATTGTAGGATTAGCTCTAGAGGTTCTGAGCGAATTTAGTTCTTTCTCAAAATGAGAAACAGCAGACTTCATCTTAATTTTAATTTCTTCCATAAAATTTAACTAATTTTACTATATGCTCCTTTTTGATTTAAAACATCTATTAAAGAATTATTTTTAAATATATTTGTTATAAAAATTGGAATATTTGTATCTTTTGCTAAACTAATTGCAGTTAAATCCATAACCTTTAAATTTTTATTAATAACTTCGCTATATGAGATTTTTTTTATTAGTTTTGCTTTTGAATTCTTTTTTGGATCACTATCATATATGCCATCAACCATTGTTGCCTTGATTATTAAATCACAATCTAATTCTGAGGCTCTTAATGAGGCAGCGGTATCTGTTGAAAAAAAAGGGTTACCCGTACCAGCTGCAAAAATTACAATTCTATTTTTTTCCAAATGTCTAATAGCTCTTCTTCTTATATAAGACTCTGCAATCTGAGACATTGAAATTGCAGACTGTACTCTAGTTGGAACTTCAATTTTTTCTAGGCTACTCTGAAGAGATAGAGCATTCATTACTGTTGCCAACATTCCCATATAGTCTGAAGTGGATCTATCTATACCCTCTGAAGCACCTTTTATTCCTCTAAAAATATTACCACCTCCAATGATAAGACAAATTTGATATTTTTTTTTATAAACTTTTTTTATTTCATTTGAAATTTTATTTATTGTTGAAACATCAATACCATAGTTTAATTTTCCCATGAGAGACTCACCAGAAATTTTTAGTAATATTCTCTTTGCCATTTTATAAACTAATTAATTTAAATATGGATAATTTAAAATCATAAGCTGAATGTTCATTTATAATTGATTTAACTGTTTTATCTTGGTCTAAAATATAATTTTGATTATATAGTGTAACTTCAGAGTAAAATTTGTTCATTTTTCCCTCTAAGATTTTTTCAGCTATATGTGATGGTTTCCCAGAATTAAGGATTAACTCTCTTTGTATATTTTTTTCATTATTAATAATTTTTTCATCTAAATCATTTTTATCAAATGAGTCAGGCTTCATAGCTGCAATATGCATGCAAATATTTTTGGACAAAGTTTTAATTTTTTCATCAATAGTGTTCGAATCATACATAATAAATGAAATAATTTTTCCTATATTACTCTTATAACTATTATGAATATAAAAAGAAAATTTATTATTGTTATTTTTAAAAACTACCAAATCATTTAGAATCAAATTTTCACCAATTTTTGCAATCATGCTATTAAAATAATCTGAAACAAGACCATTATTATATTTAATTTTTAAAAAACTATCTTTTTGTAAATTTAAATCATTATTTTCAATTGCTATTTTTCCTAATTCATCAAGAAAATTAAGAAAGGTTTCACTTTTTGCAGCAAAATCTGTTTCACTATTTACTTTTATAATTATTACTAAGTTATCACTTGAATAAATTCCAACAGCTCCCTCATTTGCTTCTCTTGAAGTTTTTTTTGATGCCTTTGCCAATCCTTTCTTTCGTAGATATTCAGTCGCTTTTTCTAAATCATTTTTACTTTCTGAAATAGCAACTTTACAATCTAAAAAGCCTGCTCCTGTTTTATCTCTTAATTCTTTAATTAGCTTTGTAATTTCTGACATATAAAACTCCTTAATAATATTTATTATGTTTTATCTTTTTCAATTTCAGATTTATCCTGAAAATTAGTGGCATCCTCAATTGTATCAGCAAAATATTTTTTATATAAATTAATAGATCTTAACGCATCATCATTACCAGGAATAACATAATCTATTAGTTCTGGGTCTGCATTTGTATCAACAATACCTACAACTGGTATATTTAGTTTTTTTGCTTCAAGAACAGCAATTTTATCTTTTAATACATCGAAAATAACAAGTAAGTCTGGCTTACCATTTAATTTTCTGATACCTCCAATGTTTAACTCTAATTTGTCTCTTTCTCTCGATATATCTAATAACTCTTTTTTTGATAGATTTTTTGACTCATTTTTATCATTTATAAAAAATTCAATTTCTTCAAGTCTTTTAATTGAGTTGGAAATTGTTTTCCAATTTGTCAATGTGCCTCCCAACCATCTTTTATTTACATAAAAGTTATTATTCAAATTTGCCAATTCTTTAACTGTTTCATTGCATTGTTTTTTTGTTCCAACAAAAAGTATTTTACCTGATTTGCTTATAGTTTCGTGGATTTTAAGTAATGCTGTATTAAGTAGTTCAACGGTTATTCTTAAATCAAATATGTGAATATTATTTCTGACACCATAAATATATTGTTCCATTTTTGGGTTCCATCTTCTTACATTATGGCCAAAATGAACACCTGCCTCTAATAATTCTTCTATTTTAATCTCTGGTAAGTTCATATAATCCTCCGGTTTTACCTCCACAGAAACAAAAACACCGGTTCTTTCTGTGTGCTAGTTTAAAAACATTGCTATTATTATAATTTTTTAGAATTTCAAGAGATTTCTATTGAATAATCAAGTATCTTTGATCTTTTTAACTCATCAAGTGCCTTATAGGATTTTATAGAGTATTTATTAAAGTCAAAATTAATAAGCTTATTATCAAGATTAACGAATAGATCTACACTGCTATTATCAACTATTTTTCTCTCAAAAATCTTATCTTTATTTTCAATTATATTTTTAATTGACGAAAATATACTAAATTTAAATCTTTGTTCATTAAATACTTTTTCCAATGATGAAATTTTTTTAATTATATATCTTGTGTCAGAATTATTTCTTATAACATCAACATAAAAAATAAGTAAATTGCCCTCTTTTAGAAGAGGTCTATATTTATACAGATTTTCACCAAATATTGTTAATTCATATTGTGTTTCAGTTTCTGAGACAGTTATAAATGCATACTTTCTTCCATCTTTATTTGATCTCTCTTTTATATCGAGTACAGCTCCACATACTTTCATTGAATTTATATCAATTTGATTAATAGTGTCATTAAAATCATTAATTTTTTGTGTTTCAAAAAATAATTTTGGAAAGTAATTTAGAGGATGATCCGAAAAATAGAAGCCAATTACCTCTAATTCATTTGTTAATGTCTCTAAGTCATTCCACTTTTTATATTTCTGATAAAAAAGATTTTTATCTTCAAAAGTTACCTCCCTTTCTTCAAAAAGCATATGTTGATTCTGGATTTTTTCACTTCCATATAATTCAACAAATTTTGTAACATTTTGATACAATTTAGACCTATTAGTTTCAATACTGTCAAAAGCACCTGCTTGTATTAATTTTTCTAATTGTCTTTTATTTATAACATCATGTTTAACACGATTCATAAAATCTATAATATTTTTAAACTTTCCATTTTTCTCTCTTTCCTCAATCATACTTGAAATAGATTTTATGCCCACTCCTTTAATAGCTCCTAATCCAAATCTTATAGATTTATTATTATTTATTTTTTCAATAGAAAATAAAGAGTTAGAAAAATTAATATCTGGTTTTAAAAAATTAATATTTAATCTTTCAATTTCTTTTTTTAATAAAATAATTTTATCAGTTCTATCAATAGAATAATTTAATGTTGCTGTTATAAATTCATGTGGAAAATTCGCTTTTAAATATGCTGTTTGATACGATATTAATGCATAAGCAGCAGCATGACTCTTATTAAAACCATATCCTGCAAATTTATCTACTAAATCAAAAATTTTTGATGCCTCTTTTTTATCTATATTATTTTGAATAGCCCCTTCAATAAATCTTGATTTTTGCATATCCATTTCTTTTTGAATTTTTTTTCCCATTGCTCTTCTTAATAAATCAGCTTCA
>MDTG01337198.1_pt1 | contig 13928 bp, 16 predicted proteins | sample 811421 | NCBI WGS metagenome assembly MDTG01 (sample SAMN05326645, study PRJNA326480) | marine metagenome | isolation source: seawater | place: Pacific Ocean: South East | collected 2011 | reverse complement strand
CTTTAAATGCCGAGTAAACAATATTCATCCAAATCCATTGATGAGAAATCCATTCTTTGCTTAGCTTTGAATAATTATTCATTATAGACTCATAGACTTGATCGTCGGTAAGAGTTTTGGAAAAGTCTATTTTTTGTAAGCTCATAATTTCTCTAAGTTAAATAAAAACCCATTTTGAACACTTGTCAAATGAATTCTGCCCCATAATGAACTCAAGATGTTTTGAGAAAAAATATAATTGTGGTTTAATAAACTCAAACTTTAAAGGCTTAGATGTAAAAATCATGGATGAGACCCCAAAAATCATAAATGATACAGATAAGCCTTTATTATCTAACGAATTTTCAAACAAAAGAGTAGACATTAATGTTCTTAAGGCAAGGGCTAAGGCTTCACAAGATAAAGAAAATATTAAAAATTCAATCATTATAATTTTTTTTGTAATTTTAATTGGGTCTGCAGGTATTTACTTTTCAATATAAATTAATTGTAAATATATAATATTGGTGGTTAAATAAGATTATGAAAAATAACTTTTCATCAATTAAAAAAAAAATTTTTCAAAGATATGAATTAGAAAATGACGATTTTAATTCCACGAAGTCTACAAACATAAACATATTGTTGAATAGAGTTAAACAAGATCAAAAAAAAGAAAGTATTAAAAAATTACTATTTACTGCTGTAACATCAGTTGTTTTAATATCTTTTGGTGTGTTAGTATTTTAATTTACTTATTTTAATATAAGTTTTATTTTTTTAATTAATAAATCTAAAGATTTTATTTCAGTCTCAGTAGAATATTGTTTAGCAAGTTTATACCTACTTTTTTGACTTAGCTTAATCCATGCACAATTGTAATTTTTAATCTCTTTTAAAATTTTTTTTCCAAAATCTGCTATTTCTCCGTTTTCAACTTTCTTGAACATTTGTCCTTTCCAATATTCTATTCCACCAGCCCCAGTATATCCTATTACTTTATTTCCAGATAATGCAGCTTCGATTGGCGGAATTCCTATTCCTTCAAGGCTAGAAAAGGATAAGAAAATTTTTGATTTTCCAAGATAATAAACTAATTTTTTTTCACTAATGTTATCTAATGCTTTAATTTCCCAATTTTTAGGTAGCAAATTTTTTAAATAGAATAATAAAAGATCTGAATGATTACCTAATTTTCTTGGCATATAAGTGATCAAATTCGACTTTTTCTTTATCTTAAATTTTTTATTATCTATTGAAAAATGCATTCTTATAATTTTTTTTTTTAACTTTGGAAACATTTCTTTTAAACATCTAATAGTATACTCAGAGTCAGATAAAATCATTTGAGCATTTTCATAAGATCTTTTTAACTTGTTAATATCGTTTGTCGATTGCATATGAAAAAAACCTTGAACAAAAATGGCATAATTTATTTTATTTTTTTTTAAGTCTAAATCTTCTGCAAAGTGTCCCCAAATCTCTGGAATTATTAAAAAATCATTTTCTTTATTAAATTTAATTGAATTTCCAATTACAAGTTCATTTGTCATCCATTTTAAACTTGGAGAAAAATTCTTCGAAACTTTCATTTTTTTTGCTTCCCAGCCTGAATTTTTTTGTTCTAAAAATTTAAATTTTTTCGATAGGGATGTTTTCATTTTATAACTAATTTTTTTCTTTAAATGATTAACACTAGAAGATACATTTTTATCAAGCTTATTTAAGATTGAAGAGTGTTTATAAATCACTTTTGCTCCTCCTGAGGCTCCTTTCATCTCAGGCAAAAGATAGATAATATTTATTTTTTTCATGCTATGAAATATTTTAAATTTTAATTATGTCCTTTAAAAGTGTAATAATTTTTGCTCTATCATTTTGATATATCAATTTTTGAATCTCGTTTTTTGTTATCAATTTTTTATGAATTGCTTTTATACTAATTACAACATCTTTAATTCCTAAAATTTTACATAGACCAAATCTATGAGTGCCACCAAATTTATCTTGTAATTTTATTATTTCGTAATTGCTTCCAATTACAACACCAATTTCATCATTTTTTTTATTTATATTTTTTAAATCAATTTGGCTTTTATATCCAAAACTATCTAATGATTTTTTCAGTTTATCAATTGACTCAAAGTAATCATCTAATTCAATTAAATTTTTAGCTCTTCCAGTTTTAATTCCATCTAATATTAATTTTGATTTAATTTTATATTCTTCACTTTCTCTAAAATTCTTATTTTCCTGATATATTTGATAAACTGAATTGAAACTAGCGCTGTAATTTCTATATTCTGATATATTAATTTTTTTGGTATCCCAGTTTCCATTCCATATAAAATTCTTTTTATCTATAATATTTTTAAGTTCTAAAAAATGTTGAATTTTATCTATATTAATTTTTGAATTAAAAATAACTTTTTCTGGTGAGATTTTATTTAAAAAAAAATAATTAAACACTTCGGGTAATTTTTTTACATATTCAATCATTTTCCAATTAAATATATAACATTATATCCCATTAAATGATTTGGATTTTTTTTATAAAAATAATTTTCAAGCTTGGAAATAAATTTCCAGGATATTATAGAGCTTTTCTCTTTATTTGTTAATAATCCTACAGATTTATATTTATAAATTTTAAGATTATTTTTCTTTACAAGATCTAATACTTCTTGATGTGTCATTCCAAAACCATTACTTCTAAAAGACAATCTTGAACAAAAGAATGGAATAGACCAAAAATTATAGTGATTATTTAAAATCAATATTCCATTATCATCTAAATGTTCTGAAATAAATTTCATAGCTTTTTCTCTTAAAAAAATTTCCGCATTAGGAAAAAATCTAAATGCTGTTATCAAACTGAACTTTTTATCTAACTTGATTTTTGTAAAATCTTCGTCAATAAATGTCGATTTATTTAAATCCAGAATTTTTTTTGCATAATCCAACATTTTTTTTGAAGAATCTAATAAGAATTGTTCATTATTATTTTGTTCTAAAAATTTTACTATTCTTCCAGTTCCTGATGCAAAGTCTAAGTGGGATAAATTTTTTCTATTATTTATAAAATCATTGATTATTTCCTTTTCTAAATCCCATATAATTTTTCTACCAGGAAGTTTTTCAAATTTAATGTGATAATCTTCGCCTTTGTCGAAGTGAGAAGAGGTATAATCTTTTGCTTTCCAATATTTTTTCTTTAAAGGTTTAATTAAAAAAATTGCATAAAACTTTGTATTTCTAAAGTAGTTTCTAATAAAATTTTTAAATAAAACTAAATTCATGTCGATATAAAAATTATTTATATCAACTAAAATTTCAATTTCACTAAAGAAAATCCCATTTGCAACAAAAAAATAAAGGATGTATAAAGCATCATCTATTAATTGGCGGGGTAGCTCAGTTGGTTAGAGCGCGGGACTCATAAGCCCGAGGTCAGTGGTTCGATCCCACTTCCCGCTACCAATCAAGTTGAAATAATATTTAAAAAGATAATGGTTCGTAATTAGTCTTAATCAATTTTTTTGAATCGATTTGCAAATTATCACCCCATCTAAAATCATAAATTTTAAGTTCTTTTAAATGTTTTTCTTTTTTTAAATATCTTTTTAATGGAATTGAAACTTTAGTGTTATCATTTTTATATCCATAAATAAATAATGCATCAAATCTGATGATACTTAGTGAAAATTGACTCATCGATTTAGCATGTTCAGCTGATCTGTATATACCTCCAAATATTCCAGACATTAAGATTAGAATTAGTAAAAAAATAGAGAAATAATTTTTTTTAATATTTTGATTTTTACCTAAAGAAAAAAGAGCATCAATAAGTTTTGCAACTAATGCTAAGGCAAAAAAACTTGATAAATATATGCCAAACGATCTTGCTATTGTTAGGTGTGGGAGACAGCATACAAAAACTAGCGAAATAAAAATAAATATTTTTTTAAGCTTTGATATTATATTTTTTTTTATAAAAACAATTAGTGTTGATAATAATATTGCTGTAATCCATATCCAAGAAAAAATTGACTGTTCTAAACTAGAGTATTTTGAGCTTAAGTATCCCATTGGTAAAAAAGATGATTTAAATGCTTTTATTAAACCTCCAAAATTTAAAAAATTTTCACCATATTTTATTGTATATCCTGTAATTTGAAGATGATCTGCTTCAGGAACAAATTCTTTTCTAAAATACATGTGCATTAAAATAAGAAGAAAAAATGGAAAAATTTTTATTGAGCAAGAAAAAAAATTTTTAGCATTAATTTCATATTTATAAAAATATATGAAAAATAAGATTAATGGTATGATATATAATTCTTCCCGAGTCAAAATACCAATTGCTGCAAAAATAATTGATAGAAAATAATATGAAATGTTTTTATTTTTTATACTGATTAAAAAAAATAAAATTGAAGAGATTGATATTATATAAACAAAAATTAATACGCTTATAGTAAACCATGAAATTAAGGTTAAATAAATTTTTGAGAAAATTATTATTAAAGTAAAATAAAATATAGTTATTTTATTGAAATTTAAATTACTCAACAATCTATTTGATAAAATGATTAAAATAAATGCTTCAAAAATTATAAAATTTCTAAGTAATAGGGTATTTTCTTCGAATATTAGATATAATAGATGATAATATAAAATTGCAAATGGTCGATAACTTGGCGTTTCTATTCCATCAGAATCCCAATTACCAATCCATATATTTTTTAATTCGTCATTAGAATATTTTCTAAAAAAATGCAAATCATCCCAAACATATGGCTCAGTACTTAAATTAAATCCAAAAATGACATACCAAATTAATGTTATTAGAATAGTGGAGTATAAAATTATGTTATTTTTCACATTTAATTTAATGTTTAAAAAATTCATTGATATTTGTATGATTAATAATAAACCTATTTTTTTTTATTACATTAATTAAATAAAAATACTTTGGTTTAAAAAAGCTAAAATATAAAATTAAAATCTAGATGAAATTTGTTATACTTGATGTTTATCCCGACAAAAAATACAGATTAGTCAAAGACACTGCAGGTGGCTACGGTACAGGTAACGATTTCGGTAATTCATTTTTTTCAAAATTCCTTAATATCTATGTTGATCAAAGTATTGGAATGCCTGCGATTGAAGTCATGATTATAAGTTCAATATTAAAACAAGATAATGAGGTTCATTATACAAGAAATATAGATGATGAAAAAATTCTTAATTGTGACTATATAATTTTTCCGTCGTCTATAATTGCCCATGAAACTGAATTAAAAACTTTGTCTAAGCTTGAAAACAAAAAAATATTTGTAACTGGAATATTTGCAAACACTATGAAAGAAAGATATTTAAAAAACAATTCTATTGTCGTAAAAAATGAGTCTGACATTTTTTTTTATAATCTTAATAAAGACGGAAAATTAAACAAAGAATTTTTGGATAATTTATTTTTAAATAAAGATTTAATAAATAGCTTTTACTCACCGGTAGCATTAGATGATTTGCCTTATCCAGATTGGTTAAGTTATTCAAAAAAATATCGCTTAAGAAATGATTTTTTTAGTTTAAAAGAAAAAATAGCTATACCGATATTGGCAACCAGGGGATGTCCATACTCTTGTTTTTTTTATTGCACATATCCTTTACAGCAAGGAAGAAAAGTGCGAGCGAGGTCTGTAAAAAATATTATTGATGAAATAAAATATTGGAAAAAAACGCTTGGTGCTAACAAATTTGTTTTTCGTGATCCAGTTTTCTCAATTAACAGAAAACACACTATAGAATTTTGTAATGAGGTAATTAATCAAAAATTAAACATCACTTTTATGGTTGAGACACATTTAAATAATTTAGATGATGAAATGATACCTTTGCTTAAAAAAGCAGGACTAAAATTGGCTTATGTAGGAGTTGAGTCATCAAGTCATTTTGTTTTAAAGGATATGAAGAGATTTACGGTAGAACATGATAAGCAATTCCAAGTAATAAAAAAATGTGAAGACTCAGGAATTAAAGTTAAGACCATGTTTATAATTGGTAATCCTGAGGATACCCAAGATACTATTATTGCGTCTATAGAATACGCAAAGTATCTCCCGAGCTTATATTCTCAATTCAGTGTATTTACTCCTTACCCAGGAACACCAGCTTACAACGAATTTAAAGATATTATAACTGAAACTAAATTAGAAAATTTTAATCAATACAATCTTACATTTAGTCATAAGAATTTAAGTAAAGAAGATATAAGCAATTTAAAAAGTCTGGCCTATTTTAAGTATTATTTTAATTTTAAAAAAATTTTCCAAATTTTAAAGTATTCTTTAAAATCTAAATTATATAATATTTAATTAGTTAATATGAATATAGTAGTCACTGGTGGTACAGACGGTATTGGATTAGCATTAGTAAAAAAACTTTTATCATTAGGGCATAATGTGCAAATGATAGGAAAAGATTCAAAAAAAGCGGAAAAAATTTTAAATAATATTAGTAATAAAAATTTAGAATTTTTTGAATGTGACTTATCTGAAAAAGAGGAAGTTGATAAATTAATTATAAAAATGAATAATCTAGGTTCAATAGATGTTTTAGTAAATAATGCTGGAGCAATTTTTAATAAAAGAGAATTAAACTCAAAAGGAGTTGAAAAGACTTTTGCATTAAATCATTTATCTTATTTGCAGCTTTCTTTAGGATTAAAAAAAAAATTAGAAGAATCAAAAATAAGCAGGATCGTAAATATTTCATCAAATGTACATAAATATTATGGTCTTGATATTAATGATTTACAAAATGAGATAAATTATAACGGTTGGAAAGCTTATTGTAGATCAAAATTGATGAATATTTTAATTACATATTCGTTTAAAAAAGAGTTAAATACCAAAATAAATTGCAATTGTTTGCATCCAGGTTTTGTTAATTCAAATTTTGGTAATAATAATAAAACTTTTTTAAGATTATTCATTAAATTATTTAAAAATTTATTTGCGATAAGTAATGAAAAAGCTTCACTATCACCCTTGTATATTGCAACTTCAGAAAATTTAAATGGAGTAAATGCTAAATATTTTGATAAAATTAAAGAAATAAGAAGTTCAAAACAAAGTTATGATAGTAATCTAAGGAAACTTGTCTGGGAAGAATCTTTAAAATATTTACAATAATTTTAAATGAAGAAAATTATAAAACTTTTTAAATCGTCACCTAAATATACAATTAAATGGGATAACTACTTTGAAATTTATTCAAATATTTTAGATAAATATATAAATAAAAAGATTACTTTTGTTGAAGTTGGAGTGGGTAATGGCGGATCACTATTTATGTGGAAAAAGTTTTTTGGTCACAGAGCAAGAATAATTGGAATTGAACTTAATCCAGAGGCAAAAAAATTAGAAAAAAATGGATTTGAAATTTTTATTGGTGACCAAGCAAACCCAAATTTTTGGAAAAATTTTTATAAACAAGTTGGAAAAATAGATATTTTGCTAGATGATGGTGGTCATAAAAATATTCAACAAATTACAACTTTTATGGAGTCAATTAGATATATTAAAAAAGGTGGAAAAATTATTGTTGAAGATACACATACTAGTTTTATGAAAAAAAAAGGTTTTAAAAATCCTTCACAATATTCATTTATAAATTTTTGTATTCATTTAATTGAAAATATGCACAGGAGAAATCCTATGTTAGAAAAAAATTTGAATTATTATTCTAAGAAAATTAAGCAAATAAATTTTTACGATTCAGTAGTTGAAATTGATATCTCAGAAAATAAAAACTTAAAACATTCTCACTTATTAGAAAACAATAAGAAACTAAGATATTATTTCACAGATTATCGTCATAAAGGAAATTTTATTTTAACTTTAAAAAAATTTGAAAGAATTTTGGGTAAAATTGAAGAAAATACTTTAATGTTTAAAGTTATAAGAAAAATTTTTCACAGGAATCTATTCTTTTCATTAAAAGAAAAGTTTAAAATTAAAAAATATATAAAATTATTAAGATTATAAAGCATTTAAAATATTTTTAATAGTTTTAGATATTTTAACAACATCTGATTTTTTCATTTCAGGATATAATGGTAGACAAAAAATACCTTTAGATTTTACTTCAGAATTTTTTAAATTTTTGCGAAAAAATAAATGTTTATAAGCTTTCATATTTTGAATTACATATGGATAAATAATTCTAGTTTTTATTTTTTTTTTATTTAGCAATTTAATTATTTTATCTCTCTGCGGATGATAAACTGTGAATAAATGATAAACGTGTTTATTATTTTGATTTTTTTTGGGTAAAATTAATTTTGTATCTCTAAGATTTTTAAAATATTCATTAGCTAAAATAATTCTTTTGTTTATAAATTGATCAATATAATTAATTTTAATGTTTAAAATTGAACATTGAATTTCATCTATTCTTGAATTTAACCCATTTTCATTCGCATAATATTTATTAAAAAATTTATTTTTTTTATTTACAGTCTCTATACCGTAAAATCTCAAACGTTTAATTTTTTCATTTAATTGTCTGTTTTTTGTAAGTATAAAACCACCATCACCGTAAGCACCTAGTATTTTAGTTGGATAAAATGAAAAACAACCTAAATCTCCAAATGTACCCACATATTTTTTATTATAAGTTGCTCCTTGAGCCTGTGCACAGTCCTCTATAATCCTTAGCTTATGTTTATTTGCAATTTTGATTATTTTTGTCATGTCACAAGATTGTCCATATAAATGAACAGGTATTATAGCTTTTGTTTTTTTTGTAATAGCTTTTTCTATTTTTGAGCAATCAATTAAGTAATCATTTCCTACGTCAACTAGTTTGGGAGTTGCACCTGAATTTATGATTGCAGAAATAGTAGGTATCGCAGTATTTGATGCTGTAATAACTTCATCTCCATTTTTAATATCTATAGACTTAAGAGCTATAAGTAAGGCATCTGTTCCACTACTTACAGCGGCACCAAATTTTGATTTATATTTAGATATAAATTTTTTCTCAAACTTATTTAATTCATCACCAAAAAAAATAGTTCCTCTCAGCAATGTTTGATCAATTCTTTTTAAAACCTTCTTTTTATATTTTTTATATTCTTTTTTATAAGACCAAAAATTAATCATTTATTATCTTTCTTAATTTTTTTAAGTTCATAGAGTGATTAAGTGGAATTTTTTTTCCTAAAAAGTTTTTTGCTTTTATTCCTTTTACATTTTTATTAAATTTTTTCGCAAAGTCATAAACTGACTTCGTTTTACCTCCAATATTCAAAATTCCTCTTTCTTTAATTATTTTGGGAAAAATTTTAATAACATCTTCATGAAATATAAAATTAGTAATTAAATCTATAAATGCCTTTTTATGAATAAATGGTTTTTCTGTCATACAAATTCTTAATATCAATGAATTTTTATACATTTGAACTGCACATTCGCCCCCTAACTTCGACCATGCATAATTATTAAAAGGTAATAAACAATTATTTTCATCGTAATTACCTTTAATACCAGGATAAACATAATTAGTAGATAGGTAGACTAATTTGATATTAAATTTTTTGCACAATTTAACTAAATTACATGTTCCAATAATATTACTGTCTATACTTAAATTTATATTTTTATCATGTATCATCATAGGTCTAGAAAGACCTGCGGCATGTATAATGATATTAGGTCGAAATTTTTTTAAATAAGCAGCCATTAAATTTGGATTTAAAATATTAAATTCTTTTTTAGTTGGGTATTTAATATTCTTTAACTTTGTTGTCTTTTTAAATACAGATCCAAATCTTCCATTTCCTCCAGTAAATAAAATTTTCATTTAAATCTTAATATGTGCAAACCATCTTTTTTGTTTCGTAAATCTTTTTTCTTTTTTAAAGATTTCATTTTTATGATTCCAAGCGAAAAGAAACGCTCTATCAGGAATATTATTTTTAAAATGATTTATATTTACTATTGGTATATGCATACCTGGTGAAAACTTTCCTATCTTTTCTTTTGTAGTGTCACAAATATAATCAATAAAATTTGTATCTAATTTACAATAATTTAATATTGTTGTGCTCTTTGAAGTTGCTGCATATCCAGCTATTTTAAAATTTTTTCTTTTATATCCTTTAATTTTTGAAATAAGATTTTTTTTTGAAGCTTCACATTTTTTTTTAAAATTTAAACAACCTTTATAATTGTCAATATTATTTTTTTTTTCATTTAATAATATTCTGTTTAATCTTTTGGTTTTTTGATGAGTATTTTTTCTACCGACCACATATCTCATAGAACCACCATGAGTTTTTTGTGGTATTGCATCAATAAGTTCAAAATCAAATAAATTAAATATCTTTTTAATTGAAGATAATGAGAACATAAAAATATGCTCATCATATATTTGGTCATATGAAGCTTTTGCAAACATAGACCCCAAGTACGGTTCTTCAAATATAAACAAACCTCGTTTTGATAATAAAAAATCTATACCTTTAATCAAACTTACCAAGTTTGGAACATGGCAAATTGCGTTAGCAGCACATATAATTTGAACGTTCTTTTTTAATTTTTTTAATTTTTTTGTGTTTTTAAAGTTGAAAAATTTATTAATAGTCTTGATACCTTTTTTTCTTGAAACCTCTGCTACGTTTTTCGAAGGTTCAAAACCAATTACATTAAATTTTGTTTTTTTGAAATTACTTAAAAAAGTTCCATCGTTCGATCCTATTTCTATTAAATTATTTAAATTTTTTCCATATTTTTTTAATATCCAGTCTGAATAGTTTTTAAAATGTGCCACCATTCCTTTAGAGCTTCCTGTAAAAAAAGGATAATTTTTGTTAAACATTTGCTTTGGTTTTGGATGGTCATTTAATTGAAAAAGAGAAATAGTTTTTGAAAAACCGACTTCTAAATTAAAAAAAAATTCTTTTTTAAAATGTTTTTTTGAGAGAAATCCATTTGCAATTGGCATTTTTCCAAATGACATAAATGGCTTAATTTTTTTTCGTGTAATTTTACAAATCATTGAATATTTCCAAGTAATTTTAAAGTTTTTTGTATGTCTTTATCTATTTTTCCATTTAAGTGTAAACCATTTTTTTCAAGTTTTTTACTACTTACATGATATGAAAGTTGATTCATTATTTTCGTTTTAACCAATTTGATTTTAATTTTCTTTTTATTTTTTTTTATTTTCTGGAGTATCTGATTTACTGTGAAATTTCCAGATAAAGCATTAAATATATCATTTTTGAAAAAATCTTTTTCAATACAAAATTTAAATACTTTAAAAGCGTCGCTTAATGAAAGATAAGGTCTATATTGATTTAGAGCTGTTTTGTATACATGAATATTTTCATTAATTGCAGCATTAAAACAAAATTTATTTACAGCCGTATGAAACCTAATACCTTTTGAAACACCTGCAATAGTTCCAAATCTAAACGTATTGTATTTCAATTTATTAGATTCTTTAATAAGCATTTTTTCTTCAATTAATTTTATATCTGCATAGGGAGATTGAGGTTTTAAATATTTTTCTTCACAATTTTCATCAACCATATCTGTTTGCTTACCATAAACACTTGTAGATGAGATATGAATCAAGTTAGCATTATTTTTTTTACAAAAATTTATTACATTAATAAGACAATCAATGTTATTTTTATACATCACCTTTTCTTTGCCAAAGCTTTTTTCAGCATTTGTCATAGAGGCTAGATGGATAACATATTTTATATTTTTAAAATCATCTAAACTAGTCTTTTTATCAATATGTCTCTGATAAAATTTAAGATTATCTTTTTTTTTTAAGTTAAATAAAGAGCAATAATTATTAGATCTTATATTATCTACTAAAATTGTTTTTTTGATCTTTTTAATTTTATGGATATTTTCCGCAACATAAGATCCAATATGACCACAACTTCCTGTGATTAACAAATTCATTAATTATTTTTTTCCTATAATTTTTAAAAATTGACTATATTTTTCTATATAATCTTTAAATTCATATTTTCTATCACAAAACACCATTAAAATTGAGTGATTAGTTGTAAATTTAATTTTACACCAAGTTTTAGGATTTAGAAGGAAACCTTCTTTATTTCTATAGTTTATATTAATTTTATTTTTTACTTTATAATTTTCATATTCAAGCAACATTGATCCATATATTGGAACCAAAAATTGTTTACATTTAAAATGTGCATGATTGCCTCTTACAAAATTCTTATTCCCATAAATAATAAAAATTCTTTTAGTCTTAAAAGGAATTTGTTTAGTTAATGAAAATGGAACAAGAGTTCCACTTATTTTTTTATAGTGCTTAAATTTATATTTTTTCATTTTTATTTATATCATAATAAACAACTGGCCATTCTAAGTATTTAGAGTATTTTTTAAACCAATAAGGAAGATATCTCTCAGCTAAAAACGTATACATTCTCATTTTCCCATAACCTTCTAAATCAAAACCGAATATTTTTTCACATTCATATAACCATTCAAAAATATTTTTAAAATAGTCATTAATTAACTTCTTTGAATTTGATATAAACATGTTACCTCTGGCAAAAGATGTTTCGTTCCTTGTAAAATATCTAAAATCGTCTCTATCTTTATCAGGCAGCAATTCGATTGCTTTATCCAAGTTTCCATAACCATGAAACATATCAAACTGCCATTTTATAGTTCTACCGTTTTTAAAAAAAATTGCTTTTGGATTTCTTAGTAAGGCTAACTTTCCATATTTAATTACTTTAATTAATTTAGTACTACCTATTAAAATTGGTTCCCCAATAATAGCGTCATAATCTGACCACTCTTCATTATACTCTTTTAAGACTAAATCCTGAATATTATTTGAATCACTCTTAATTTTAGATCCCCAGTATTCTCTATAAGAACAAAAACCAACCCATTCATCATTGTCTTTAAATTTAAGAAGATTTTTCCAATACCAATAATAAAATGTATATTCTCCATAATATGGATTTTTTTCTGAAATATTTTCTCCAACATTGTCTCGTAACCATTCATTAGAAAAATTTTTATTTTTTAAGCCTACTGGTATGTAATTTAAACTTTTGATTGTATTTAAATTTTCATCATTTAAAGCCATACAATACATTGAAAGTTTTTTCATTTTTTAATATTTTTAAAAAATATCCTTAAATTTAGGATTTTTTTTATCTTTATCAGAAATAATTGGTTTTTTTATTTTCCAATCAATTTTTAAATTTTCATCATTCCACAAGATGCCTCTTTCACCTTTTTTATTTCTATAATTAGTACAACTGTAAATGATTATATTTTCTTTTGCTAAAGAGCTGAAACCATGCGCAAAACCCTCAGGTATATAAATTGATTTACAGTTATTTTCCGACAAAATTATTTTAAAATGCTTTCCAAATGTTTTTGATTTTTTTCTTAAATCAACAGCAACATCAAGTATTTTTCCTTTAGCTACTGATATAAACTTTCCCTGAGGTTTAATTAATTGATAATGTAAACCTCTGATAACATTTTTTTTTGAAGAAGAAATTACATTGAAAGGAAATTTTTTTTTTATTTTTTTTTCTATAAGAATTTCTCTAAAAAAACCACGATTATCAATAAATCTTTGATTCTCAATAACCAACAACCCTTTGAATTCGTTTTTAATTATTTTCATTATTAAATTAATCTTTTCAAATATTTTGAATAATCACAATTTCCATAAAAACTAATTGATTTTCTTACATTATCTTTATTTATCCATCTTTTATTTAATGCTATTTCCTCTAAACAAGCTATCTTAAAACCTTGTCTATTTTCGATCACTGAAACAAATGTGCTAGTTTTATAATAATCCTCAATTGACCCAGTATCTAACCAAGCTCCACCTCTTCCTAAATATTCAGG
>MDTG01209161.1_pt1 | contig 13928 bp, 13 predicted proteins | sample 811421 | NCBI WGS metagenome assembly MDTG01 (sample SAMN05326645, study PRJNA326480) | marine metagenome | isolation source: seawater | place: Pacific Ocean: South East | collected 2011 | reverse complement strand
TGGTACCATTACCCAATCAGATGAATCAATAAACATCTCCATAAACCATTTATAAATGTGTTTAGGATTAATCTCACTAAGATTCATCAAATTTGCTATCACCATAAGTCTCGGTATGTGGTGACCGTAGCCGTCTTTAAGCGCTAATTGAATATTATCATCTAGAGGAACAATGCCTGTTGATCCGTCATACCAACTTTTGGTTAGGCAGCGCTTGTGTTGCCAAAAATTACTTTCTTGCTGTTCATTACCCTTCATTTGATATATTCCTCGAATAAACTCTCTCCATCCTAATACTTGCCGAATAAAGCCTTCCACAGAATTTATAGGAGCTAACCCGTCTCTGTATATTTTAAGCACTTTTTTTATAACAATTTCAGGCGTAATCAAACCAATGTTTAAAAAAGGGCTAATACAACTATGGAACAAGAAATTCTCATCAAATCTCATAGCATCTTCATAAATACCAAAATTATTTATTTTGTTTTTCAAAAAAAAATTTAATTGATCCTCTACGCCAATACGATCGACTGGAAACCAAATATTGTTCAAGCTGCCGTGATGCGAATTGAAATTTTTATCTATTACCTTCTTTACTATGGAATGATATTTTGATCGTTTTGCGGGTTCAAAATGAGGAATTATAATGTTATTGGGGATTTTCTTTCTATTGTCTTCATCAAAAGACCATTTATCGCCTATAGGATTAGAATTTTTATCTATAAGTATTTTAAATTTTTTTCTACCTGTTTTATAAAAATTAGCAAGCCTAAATATTTTCTTATCTTTATGCTGCGAAATAAAGTCTTGGCGAGAAAACATGAACATCGGTGATTCATGAAATTTAATTTTTAAATTATTGGTCTCAATTTTTTTGATAATTCTTTTTTCAAAAAACTTATCTTCAATTTCAAAAAAATTAACCTGCCCCACTCTGTTTTCTTTTATAAAATTTAAAAGAAAATCTTCATAATCATGGCCTTCACTTCTCTCCTCTAATGAAAAATAAGATACTTTAATACCACATTGAATTAACTCATCTCTGTATTCTCTCATTGCACACAAAAATAAATAAATTTTAAGTTTATGATGTTTTTGGTATGTACAAAGACCAAAATCTTCAGCCATAAAAACATGGCCGCAATCTTTTTCTTTTAAGATTTTTGGATCAAATAATTGATTACCTAAAATTACAAAAAAATTTTCACTCATTATCTATAATCTCTAAAAAATAATTATTGTTAAAACAAACATTTTTACAAGGATCGTACTTTTTTTGATTATCCTTTATTAACTAGATGCGTTAAAAAATTAAATTAATGCCATATTGAGCTAAATGATGTTTCAATCTTTACACTGCAATTTGCATCTCATTAGTATAATAGTAAGGTTAGTTTCAATACTATATACAAATTATAAGAGAAAAGATTAGAGGTTTTCGCCTAAACTTTGTACTCTTGTATTTTTTTGATATTAAAAAATTATTAATAATCTCAAAAAAAATAGATTTTATGTGTAAAAATTTTATGAAAAAAAAATTCACAATCTAAAGGTAAATAATATGGGCTTTCTAAAAAACTATGAACCACAAACATATGCATCTTTAAGAATTGTTTCAGGCTTCTTATTTATATTTCATGGTGTTCCAAAGATCCAAGCAATTATTGAAGGTGATGCAGGATGGATGTACTACTTAGCAGGACCAATAGAATTAATTGGTGGTGCTATGATTATGATAGGGCTTTACACATCAGTAGCTGCATTCCTATCAAGTGGATTAATGGCCGGCGCTTATTGGCTTATTCACTTTTCAAAAATGGGTGGTGGTTGGCCTATTAACAACAAAGGTGATGCAGCAGTATTATTTTGTTTTGTGTTTTTATACATTGCAGCTAAGGGTGGTGGCAAATGGAGTCTTGATGAAAGATGTAAATCATAAAAATTTATAGATACGCAATTCTAAAAAAATCATTTTTATGATGTTGCTAGCTGAACAGCTCACATTGATCTGAAATAAACCACATAAGATTATGATTAAGGAGTCAATTTGGTATGGGAATGGATAAACACCGCTGGGGTGGACGCAATAGCCTAAAAGACACCCTCAGAAATGAGATCTGGAAGAAGCTTGAGTCATCGGGGGCAGCTATTGGTAATCCATGGAGTAAAATTCCAAATTTTGATGGCTCCCAAGAAGCGGCTCTTAGATTGACTGAGCTTGATTTCTGGCAATCTGCTCGTGTAGTTAAGTCCAATCCAGACAGCGCTCAAGCATGGGTTCGTTTATATGCATTGCAAGCAGGAAAAATGGTATTCACCCCAGTTCCTGAGTTGACAAAAGATTTTCCATTCCTTTTATTGGATCCTGAAGATTTATCCAGAAAAGGAATAGCTTTTGAACAAGTAATGTACTCAGATGGTGCCGTGCTTCATGGGCAACGAGTTGATTTTAACCAAATGGAGCCAATGGATATTTGTGTAGTAGGTTCTGTTGCTGCGTCTATAGATGGCGGCAGGACTGGGAAAGGCGGTGGTTTTGCTGATTTGGAAATGGGAGTGTTCCGTTCAGTAGGTACGCTCTCAGATGAGTGTCCGGTTGTGACTACAGTCAGCGAAATACAAATTGTTGAAAACGGAGATATCACTCTCGAGGAGCATGATACGCCTATGGATTGGGTCATTACTCCCAAGCGATCAATTGAAACAAAAACTAGTTTACATAAGCCTGGCCCGATAGATTGGACCTCAATGCAAGAGGACCAATTTATCAATATTCCCTTTTTAGAAAAACTTAAAAATGAGCTTAGTAACAATTAAGCTTAATTAAGAACTAACTATTTATCTATTTTTCGCAGCCAATATACAAGGCCATAAACAACTGGGGTATCGAAAAAAGCAATGACAATCTTAAAAAGCCAATAACCAAGAGTCATTGAAATGAATGCCTCAAAAGTAAGCTTGACGGGTGCAAACAACCAAAACGCAATTCCGTTGAAGACCACTGAATCAATGAATTGTGAGCTAATCGTGCTTAAGTTATTACGCAACCAAAGATGGCGCCCCTTAGTAACCTTCTTCCAAAAAGCAAAAGCCCAAACATCGTGGGATTGAGCACATAAATAGGCAGTTAAAGAGGCAATTACAATTACTGGAACAGCGCCAAGGACTGTTTCTAATTCATTCTGATGTAAATAACCACTGGCTGGAGGTAAAGCAACGGCTAACTGTGACATGCTTAAAACTAATAAATTAGTTCCAAATCCTAGCCAAACTATTAATTGGGCTCTTGCCCTTCCATATATCTCACCAACAACGTCAGTTATTGGAAAAGTTAGCCAGTAAGCCATAATTCCACTGGAAATTGTCAAACCCATGAATGTCCAAAGCTTGGCACTTACAATATTAATGAATGCCATGCAAGCTATATAAACACTGAGTAAAACAGCAAACATAATCTCTATAGGTTTCATTTTATTATGGTAAAGCCTTCATAATCATTCATTATAAGAATTCAATAAATCTTCAAATTCATCCTCTAAGCTTTCTAATTCTTTTTCAAATTCGTTCGTATTAAATATATCGCCGAACTCTCTTTCAAGATTCTCAAGTTCTTGATCAAATTCCTTCTCAAGATCTTCTAATTCTTGTTCAATCTTTCCCTCGATATTCTCCAGTTCTTGCTCATAATCTTCCCATTCTTGCTCAAGTTGTTCTTCAAATTTTTTAAAGTCATGGGTGTCAAATAATGCACTTTCTATATCTTCGCGAAAATTAACCAATGAATTTATGAAATTATCAGCAATCTCGTTAAGAAGCTCTTCATAGTTTGACCATTTTGAAATTTGCCAATAATTTTTAACTTTCTTTAATTCGAATTCTGTTATTACTTCTTGAAAATCTGAGTCAAGCATTGAGATGCCAAGAAATGCTTTATCACCATCTTTTTTTAAATATGATAACTCTGCTGATTGAAAAATATTATGGGCAATATCTAAATCTTCTTCGGAAATTAATTTAGTCGATACTGCTTTTGATGGATCATTCCAGATATCACCTAATCCATTTCTAATCGAAGATTCAATATGAGGATTGGTAAAGAAAAAAACCGTTTCAGCCACCTCTTCTGGATTAAAAGATATATCATCACTTTCTATACCAAATGAATCTGAAAAATATTGCTCATAAAATTTAGATGAATCCATAAAGAATTCTCTAAAAATATTTTCTACATCAACGTGTTTATAAAAAAGACTGGGATCTTTTTTTTCAATCGATTGGTGTATCTGAGAAAGACTGTATGACGGAGAAACGCGCCAATAATTAATACTAAAAAAAATAAAAATTACCAATATCAAGAGCCCTATAAAAAGATTTTTAAAATTTAACATTCTTATATTTGCTCCCTTTTATTTATCATGATTCTAATTAATAAATAAGTATGTAAGGAATCTATGACTTTAAAAATTGCTTCATTGCATTGAGAGTACTTGTACTTACATGATGCTCAATTCCCTCACTGTCAATTTCGGCACTCGTTTTATCAACACCTAGTCTAATTAAAAAAGCTAAAACAATTTTATGGCGCTCTTTTGCTGATTTTGCAAGCTGAGCGCCCTCAGCAGTGAGTTGGACTGGTTTGTAGGGCTGAGAATACAATAAATTCTCGTCTTGCAATCTTTTTACTGTCCTAGATACGGTAACGTGACTAACATTAAAATATTTCGCAAGATTCATTACCCTGCATTCGCCTTGCTCCTTAATCAAATCCATAACAGCCTCAACATAATCTTCAGCGGTCTCCGAAGCATGATGTGAGCGAGTTTTTGAGAAGGGTATAGAGCGGGCTTTAATTTTTTTTTCCACTGTATCTACCTCTTTTAAATAGGATTTAAAGATAACAAGATTTTACCTTTGACAATAACCGTAGCCATTGCTACATTTAATATCCGTAGCCTACACTACTATATTCTTGAGAGCATTTAATTTTGGATAAATTTATCATTCAACGCTTACTATTATTTACAATATTAGCCTGTAATTTTTTTTCCCATGTTGCTCTAACAGAAGAAATTCAAGATGACGTTATAGACACGATTTTCGTAAAAGGTATAGAGCAAAGTTTAAATAAAGCTGGGGAACTCAAAAGTATAATTTCTAAAACAGAATTATTGAGCTCTCAACAATTAAAGGATAAACAGGCTTCTAGTCTCACTGATGCCCTGCAAGCTGCAATTGGTGTTCGGGTATCCAATGAATGCTCCATATGCGGAGCCAAGAGAATTATGATTAACGGCCTAAAGGGTGAACATACGAATGTTCTTGTAAATAATATTCCAATACATACCATGCTCTCAGGATTTTATGGTTTAGATGCTATGGCAGTAACAGGTGTAGGAACGATAGAAATAGCGCGAGGTGCTGGTGCATCTCTGATATCTCCGGAAGCCATTGGTGGTACGATCAACTTAGTATCGAAAGTACCAAATAAAAATCAAATGGAAATTGATTCATCTACAGGAGAGCATGGGTATAGTAAAACATCTTTGATGCTTACCGGTGTAAATAAAAACGGAAATAGTCAAGGTAGTTTGGTTTTTCAAAAAGATACGCGTGACCAATTTGATGGCGATGACAATGGTATAAGTGAATCTCCTTTTTTGGATAATCAATCTTTCACATTTACGGGATTTCATAATTTTAATTACTTCACTAACCTTATGGTACGACTTAACCATACAGATTCAGAAGTATTCGGTGGACCAGTGTTAGGTGATATAACAAACAGTATTCGCTCAGCATTGGGTAGTTTTAACGAGGGTGATTCTGAACAACTATTTGTAGATGATGATATTAATGGACGTTTCGTTGGCAATCCCTGGGAGTCAGCAGAGTGGGTAAGCACAAAACGAAATGAGGTAATGACCAATCTTTTGCATAATTTCAATTCCAAATTAAATACATCGATTAGTTTTGCAAAAGTATCTCATGTACAAGATTCTTTTTATGAAGGTATCGATTATTATGCCGATGATATAATGCACTATTTAGATGTTCGCTTTCAGTTTGAAATATCAGGCAAACATTTTTTAACCTTTGGAGCCGATAGTCGCAGAGAAAGGATGCGCTCAAAATCTAATGCGCTCATTGATAATCCAAATTATATGTCTGATAGTTTTGACTATGATGTTTCAGGTTTCTATATAAAAGATAGCTGGACACCAAATGATAAATTTGATGCCGAATTTGCATTGCGCTTAGATAAGATTCAGGCTGATTTTATTGACAGCAAAGAAACACTCAAAGAAATTGAAAAAACATTACTATCACCAAGAGTAGATATGCGTTACAGCCATAATAATGATTTACAATCTCGCTTATCTTTTGGAAAAGGCTATAGAGCCCCTCTATCCTTTTTTGAAAGTGATCACGGTATTTTAGATGCTGAAAAAGGTTATTTAATCGAGGTAACGGAGCTTGAAAAATCTGTTGGTGTAAATTATTCACTCAGTTACACCACTGAAAAACTTATCTCAACCTTTTCTCTTTCCAAGACCAAAGTAAAAAATTTAGCAACCCTAAGTCAAACAAATGAGGGTATTCCAGTCTTGACACAACTTGCTAACACAGCTCAAGTTATGGCAATAGACTGGACGCTTAACTATCAATGGACTGAGCTGTTTAATATTGGAATAATTACAGAAATCTACGATTACAACACGGTTTTCGAAGAGTCCTTTTCTATAGCGCCAATTGAAAAGAGAGCCGCATTGAGTGGGCTTTGGGATAATGAAAGGTGGCGTATAAATTCCTCTGCCAGCTGGGTTGAAAAACGTGATCTTTCAAAATATGGCTATGCTGGGTTTGACCTTAAAGATAGATCTAGCATTAAACCCGACACGGCTCCAGGTTATTTAAACATTGACATGAAAATTGTTTATCAGTTAAGTGATAAAATTAAACTGTATTTTGGTGCATTAAATCTTCTTGATTATAATCAAGCGAGTGATGAATCTTCACCTTTATTGTTTAATGAATACGGTGGGTACGACGTTACATACATTTACGCTCCGATGCGGGGGCGCACCGCGTACTTGGGTTTTGATTTAGAGTTATGATGGCTGAATATTTATGAAAAATTATTTAACAACCTTCTATTTACTTACTTTTTTGCTATACCACCAAGTTACGACTGCAGCGGAATCCAGCCCATTCGAACAGTTACCACCGGTCTACCTGGAGAAATTTGAACGCCTTGATAACTTAAAAAGAGAAACATTAAAAAATTATTATGGCTCGACTATGGCAATTGCTATTTTTGGTATTAATTGTTCTTGGTGTAAAAAACAGCATCGTATGCTCAAGAAATTACAGAATGAATGCCCTAATTTTAATATAGTGATGATGGGAATTGGTCGAGATAAACAAAAATTAAATACAGACCTTAAGCGTAATCAGAATAAATTTCCTGCTTTCAAAATTAATAATAATTTATTGAGTGCTTTAAACAATGAAAATGTTCCTCGGTTGATTCTTTTTGATCCAAAAGGAAATGCGAAATTAAACTTACTTGGATATACAAATAAAATAAAACTGTTATCGTTACTTGATCAGCAGCTTGGTTTTCAATGTCAGGGGTAACGGTCAATTCTTTATTGAACAAGAAAATGGATTTTTTCAGGGGTTAAATTCCAATTAATTTAACTGCAACTTGTTTTGTAAAAAATGAAACTGCTATCACTTCATAATTTAAATTATTTAAAGAACAAAACTCATTTAGCGCTTTAAATTCATCTTGCTCCCAACTCTCATTAATTATAAATTCATCAAAAATGAGAATAGTATCTTTATCCATAACGGATTTGGAAAAATTTAAGGCACATATTGTTGAAGAATATAAATCTGCATCAAAATTTATTATTGATGCAATAGGTCTATTGTCAGAAAAAAAAGCTGGTAGTGTATCCTCGAACTTTCCAACAATAAATTCACCTCCTTTAATTTCTGGAACGCTTCCATCGCTAGAGTAAGCACCGGCTTTTTCGACTCCACTTCCGACATCCCAATCTTCGGGTAAGCCTGTAAATGTATCAAACCCATAACCTTTTTTAAAAACCTTGATGAGATATTTGAATGATGATGCTCTCCAAACACCAAATTCATAGAATGGTTTTGAAGTTTCACTCTTTTTAATAATAGCATCAAAGAAATGCCATTTATCAAAATACAATTCAGGCAACTTTGATAGATTAAAAACCCATGCAAATGAGCGCGTATATGAGTGTTTTTTCAATTCAGATTGAATTAAATCTTCAAACTGTTCGCACTCACCTTGATAAAACCTTAATGCTGCCTTTGTTAACTTTGCTACTAGATAATTTTTGTCTGCTATTAAACACCTATCAATCCAGCTCTCAGCAGTTTTTATGTTTTTTTGAATGCCATATAAATTCCAATATGCATCTGCAAGGTCTGGATTTAATTCAACTGCCTGCTTATAACTTGCCTCAGCTTCATTCAAATTACCTAATTCTTTGAGTGTTACACCTAGGAAATTATAAGCTTCAGGATAATTAGGCTTCAACGATATTGCTTTTTCATAACTTATTTTAGCTTTAACTAACTCACCCAACTCTTTAAACGTATTGCCCAGGTTATTATAAGCTTCAGGATAATTAGGCTTCAACGATATTGCTTTTTTAAAGCTTGTTTGAGCATCTTCGGTTTGATCTAAATCTTTAAGGGTATTACCTAAATTATTATGAGCTTCGGCATAATTACCATTCAAAGTTATCGCTTTTTCATAACTTTCTTTAGCTTTATTTAATTTTCTAAGATTTCGGAAAACGTTGCCAAGATTATTATGGGCTTCGGCAAAATTTGGATTCAAATCGATTGCTCTTTTAAAACTTATTTGAGAATCCTTATACCTGCCCAAATTTATGAAAGTATTACCCAAATTATTATGGGCCTGGAAAAAATCAGGCTTTAAAAAGATTGCTTTTAAGAAACTTTTTTTAGCTTCTTCATATTTACCTAATTCTTTTAATGTGATACCAAAATTATTGTGGACTTCGAAATCTTGCGGAGATAATTCGATAGCTATTTTATTAGCATTCAAAGCTTCTGAAAATTTACCTGTTTGCCCCAATAATAATCCAAGGGCTTTCCAGCCAAATGGAAATTTTGGAAATTGGCGAGTTATAGATAGCGCTAATTCTATTGCTTCAATAAATTGCCCATTTTGATAACATTCCAATAATCTTTTTAGTTGAGCCTGAGATGGTGTTTTTATATTAGTTATTTTATGCTCCCACTCAAATAATTTATCGGCTAAAGAGTCTGATTATATTTGCTCTTAATAATCAATGTGTCGCTTTTTTATTCAAGTTGTTTCTACACTCTTTACCGCTTAACATTTTTTTAAATAATTCTAGCTGAGTTTTAGACAAACTACGACCTGTCCACCAAAGTGCATGCTCATCTTTTTCTCGATTATTATCTATAAGTATTCCCCACAATGGTTCAATTTGATTTGGAATCATTGAATAACGAATGTCAGTAACAATCTTTCTCTCATGGTCAAATCCTAAGTAATCTTGTGAAAACCAACGAAATCTTTCAATATCTTTACTTTGCTGACTTTCTTTATCAAGATCAGGTAAATGCAATTCATAATTAAACGCTCTGATATTGTCTCCAAAGCACCATGATGATGATTGAAATGTTCGAATTGCGTCGACATAAAAATATTCTTCGTGTTGATAAATGGACTTCCATAAGATTAGATTTCCAAATGATGGTTTAAGAGTCAATCGCTCCACATCATGCCCTCTTGAATAAGCAAGTTGTTTTGCAGAAGACAGGGCTCTTTCATACTGAATTAAGCCTAGCGTTAAATAAAAGATAGTCCAGCCGATTGCAAAATAATTAAATAATTTTTTTTTGGTTTTTATTGAAATGACAACAAAGGTTAAGATAGGAATAGTAAAAAGTGGATCAATAATTGATATGTTGTTCCAAGTAACTCGCTCATTTGAAAAAGGCCAGAAAAGCTGAGTGCCATAGGATGTGCATGCATCAAGTAATCCATGTGTTGCGTATCCAAAAAAACATGCTAAATAAATTGTTTTAAAATTTATAGATTTTTTGAATAAAGGATAAGCAAGAAGCGCTACAAAAAGAGAACCAAACGGTGTGAAAAAAAGTGAATGAGTGAATTGCCTATGGTATTCAAGAGACAAGAGTGGATCAGTTGATGATTTAATGAAAACATCTAAATCAGGTGTTAACCCTGCAACAAAACCAATAAAACCAATTTTAAGAAGGTTATTTTTATTAGCGGTAGACAACGCAAATGCCGCGCCAACTGTTCCTTGAGAAAGTGGATCCATATTGACTCACTTAAAATAATTATTATAGATTCTGACACCAAAATGAGTGAACATTTATAAAGGTGTCAGGGTTACTTTCTTTAGAGCTGATGAATCAATGCTTAGTCATAGATATCTGATCCTTTTATATGATCTTATGTAAACACTTTTTATCTTTTTTTTAAAGTGGTTTATGCGCAGTCTTTCTAACTTTTACAACAGTTTTTTTAAAAGTTTTATTCAAATGAAAGTACAATCTGTCAGTGTATCTTTTTAAAGCAAATCATATTGGTGGGAACTCCAGCCCGTAATGAGAATCTTAATGAGAATTGTTCTCAAAAAACAATATAAATCAATAACCTATAAAATTATGAGAGTTAACGTTTCCTTGATATTATTTATTTAGTTTTACTCAAATTGTCTTTTTTGGAGAAATAATGTCTCAACTTAATTTAAATGAAGTTTGTTCAGCCTTGAATGAAATAATGGAATATGAATTAGCGGGTGTTGTCAGGTATACACATTCAGCACTAATGGTTGTTGGCCCACATAGAATTCCAATAGTAAGTTTCATGCAAGAGCAAGCCACCGAATCTCTTGAACACGCTCAACAAGCAGGCGAAATGCTTACTGGCTTGGATGGTCATCCTAGCCAAAAAATAGCTAATATTGTTGAAACAAATAATCACTCAATAACGGATATTTTGAAAGAGAGCTTAGAGCACGAGCTACATGCATTAAGTTTATATAAGAAACTTCTTACCATGGTTGAAGGAGTGTCAATTTATTTAGAAGAATACACAAGAGATCTAATCGGTCAGGAAGAGCAACATCAAATCGAAATTAGAAAAATGCTAAAAGATTACAGTTAAGCTTTTAAAGTATCAAAATAATTACTTACTTGGTTATTTTTTATAGAATTTAGCCAATGTAAGAGCAGCAGTAATCTGTTAATTCAAAAATCTCTAATTTAAACTTTGAATTTGCTGGAACCTCAAATGAGGCATTACCCTTGAATTCTTGCCATTGTGATTGCCCTGGTAATAGGGCTTTCAATTTGCCGGATAATATTTCCATTATTTCTTTTTTTTCTGTACCGAATTCATAGGTTCCTGGCATCATTACACCCAATGTTTGTTTTGATCCATCTTCAAGAAAAATATTTCGACTCGTTACTTTACCTTCAAAATAAACATTAACTTTTTTCTCTACAGATACATTTTTAATCATTTCCATTTTTTTCCTCATTGCACCAATTATAGGTTGTTAAAGCCAAAGCTTTTGTGCATTCGAGTAATGATTCTATATCCATCGCCTCATTAGGCTGATGCGCTTGAGTCGGATCACCCGGTCCAAAATTGACTGTTGGAGTCTTACCTAAAGTTGACGGGATGCCTATATCGCTATGTGCCCCAAACCCTACCGGTTGATTATTGATACCACTTAATTTAAGTGAATTTTGAAAAGATTGAACGAATGGGTTATCAGATGGAATCTCTTCACAATCAGCATCTAAAAACCAATCGATGTAAGCTGGGTTTTCACATAAATAAGGGTCGCCCATACAAATATTTGAAAGTAATTTATCCACTTCTTTTTTTACATGCCCACCTTTTCCAAACTCGTCCCTTTCATCAGGAAGATACTGAACATCAATAGTAATTTCAGCATATCCAGCTGTTGAAGCGGGATGCTCACCCGAACTCATCATGGTTGGTATTATCTGATTAGGCAAATCCATTAATGGATGATTCTTTTTTGGATCGTACTTCCAGCGTTCATTGATTTTATCAATTCCATCCAAAATGTATCTGCAAAGTGAGATAGCATCGACGGGACCTCCTTTATCCCAAGAATTTGGCAAAAGTTCTGCGTGGCCACCAATGCCTTTAATCTTTATTTTACCCCACAATACACCGTGGCAGATTGGAGACAACCTATTGTTAGTTGGCTCCGTCATTATACCTGCATCAGCACTGAATCCACGGTCAACCATGGCCAGTGAGCCCATTCCACCGATTTCCTCATCTACGACCGTGGTGAAAACAATATCTCCTTTGGGAGTAAGATCATTCTTCACAAGGCATTCTATTGCACACAACATAGCGCAAACACCGCCTTTCATATCCACCGAACCTCGACCTTGAATTAACCCATTTTCAATTTTTGGCTCAAACGGATCACTATTCCAATGACTGCGCTCTCCGATTGGGACAACATCAATATGCCCTGTAAGCATGAGTGAGCGCCCTTTTCCTGTACCTTTTAAGGTACCGCCTAAATTTGGTCTACCATCGAAGGTTCTACCAGGATTAGCACCAGGTCTATTGCGATACTTTTCTAATAATTGTGGGCCGTCAGGCTCCCATAAGTCTGTTGCCATACCTAGCGACTCTAAACGTGCTTTGAGAAATTCCTGACAATCTTTTTCCCCGGGACCAGCTTCTTTGGGGTTTATTTTAGTGATAGATTGAAACTCAATCATATCGCATAGTGTTTTTATAATATGATCAGAATTGTCATCTACCCAGTTAGAAATTGTCTGTTCGATTGTCATTGCGGTGCTTTCCTTATTCAATAATTTCTATATCAAACTTTTAACTTGTTGCTATAGTTAATGATTCGCTAATACTTCATCATATTTGAGCGACAGAAGAACCACAATATTTCCCTGATAAAAACCAGCTTTCACTAAAAATTAACTTCAAAAAATTCTTAACATTATTTATATAACACCCGCAAGCTGGATAAAAATAGGTGTTTTTTTAGAATTTAATTACAAAAAATCAATAATTTACAGAATTAAAATTCAAAACTTAGCCCTACACCCAAAGTAACAGGATCAATAGGCACGTTAAACTCTAAACTAGAAGGTAAATCATTAACCAGCGAAGAATTTGCAATATTTGTAACATTAGCTGTGCTTTCAAGGTTAAATTTTCGTAAGTCTAGGTTGAGAATAAAATTTTCATTTAATCTCCAATCAAAACCTAATTGGTAGACCAGACCTGTTGAAGATCCGATATCAAGAGAAGCGCCTTGAAGTGGTCCTTTAGTTTTCTCTTTAAAGAAAAAGGTATAATTATAACCTAGCCCAAAATAAGGTCTGAAGTTAGAAGTTGGATTTAAATAATATTGTAAAGTAACTGTTGGGGGTAAATGTTGTGTCGAACCAATTTTAAGGCCTGTTCCTAGAGCTTTATCATAAATATCATGCTCAAAAGGCAATCCAGCTAATATTTCAACTCCAATGTTATTTGTAAGTAAATAAGAAAATGCTGCTGTAAAATTTGATCCATCATTAACTGTAACGGTGTCCCCATTATCCGAAATTGGATTTATATTTGTATAGCCTGCTCTAATTATCCAATCTCCCTTCTCTACTGCACTAACCTGTGATGCAAAAAAAGCGGTGATGATTAATAAAACAAAACTAATTTTTTTTGATTTTTTCATATCTATCTCCTTTTATGGCCAAGGAGAGAAACTCAAAGAAGGACTACCTTTTTGCAAAAAGCCACATTCTAAACCACCTTATAAGGTAACAGGTTGGTGAGA
>MDTG01364583.1_pt1 | contig 13930 bp, 19 predicted proteins | sample 811421 | NCBI WGS metagenome assembly MDTG01 (sample SAMN05326645, study PRJNA326480) | marine metagenome | isolation source: seawater | place: Pacific Ocean: South East | collected 2011 | reverse complement strand
TTCTTTCTTTTAAAAATTCATCTAACCATTTATTAGTGTCTTTACGTGTAGTGGGAAACCAAAATTTCTCTGTATTTCCTGGATGATCTTTAAAATTATCATTTATAAATTTTTTAAGAGCAACAGTGTTTTTTGTATCTTTCACTTTAGAAATTTCTGGAATTTTAATATTACTTGGAAGTTTTTTTCTATTATCTTCATCAAAGCTCCATTTATTACCTTTCGGAGTCCCATTTTTATTCATTAATAAATTCACTTTAGTTCTAACAATTTTGTAAAAATTAGCCATGAAGGGACGTTTATTTTTTGATAGATAGTTTTTAAATTCATCCCTTTTCATTAAAAACATTGGAGAGTCTATTTGGTTAATTTTTATTGAATGTTTTTTTCCTAAGTTTAAAATAATTTTCTCAAAAAACTTATCTTCAATTTCAAAAAAAGTAATTTCTTTTATTTTATTTTCTTTAATTATTTTTTCTAATTTTTTTTCATAAGATATTTTAAAATCTTTATTCACATCTTTATATATTACTTTAAAATTTTTTGATTTAAGCTCATCTTTAAATGATCTCATAGAAGATAGAAATAAAAGAATCTTTAACTTATGATGTTTTTCAAATGTGCATAGCCCATGATCTTCTGACATAAAAAAGAGATGATCTTTATAGTTTGATAGGTATTTAGGGTTAAACAACTGGTTTCCTAAAATTATAAAAAGCTTCATACTTGTTAAATTATAGAATTTTGAGGGGAATTACACGCGTCATTATTTGCCTATTTATTTCTAATAATAATGTTAAAAAAACGCTATGAAAAAACTAATTTTGGGAGCTACAGGATCAATTGGATCATCTTTAGCAAAAAAAATAGTCGAAGATGGTGGCGAGGTACATTTAGTGGGCAGGGATGAAGTTAGCTTGTCTAACCTAGCGAAAGAAATCAATTCGTCCTACACGGTCTGTGATGTATTAGAAGAGAATTTTTCAGATAAAATATTCAACGATTTAGGAAATACGCCTATTAATGGTTTAGCTTATTGCGTAGGATCTATAGACTTAAAACCGATTAAGATAACTAAAAAAAGTGATTATATGCAATCTTTTAATCTTAACTTAATTTCTGCAGTTGAAATTATTAGAAAAGCAAGCGATAGCTTAAAACAAAATAAAGGCTCAATAGTTTTATTTTCAACTGTTGCTGTAAGAAAAGGATTCACTAACCATACCATAGTCGCGTCAGCCAAAGGCGCTATAGAGGGTTTAACTGTATCATTGGCAGCAGAATTTGCACCAAACGTGAGAGTAAATTGTATTGCTCCAAGTTTAACTAAATCAAAAATTGCAAATTTTTTATTAAAAAATGAAAAAATGGCTGAAAGTATTGCAAAAATGCATCCATTAAAAAGACTAGGAGAAGGTAGCGACTCTTCGTCAGTTGCTAATTTTCTTTTAAGCGATAATAGTACATGGATTACTGGACAAGTATTTGGGGTTGACGGTGGAAGATCGTCTTTAACATAATGAAAAAATTTATTTACACAATTATAGTTTGTTTAATTCCGCAGTTCACTTTTGCAGCTGGAGGCGATGGAGGGTCAAGCACTACAATGTCTGATCCATACAATGATGCTAAAAAGTTAGTCAAAAGAGCAGGTAAGCTTGAAAAAAAAGAAAAGATAGAGAAGGCAAAAAAATTATACGCACAAGCTTTTAGCAAATTGGAAAAAGCTTTGTCGACAGATAAAAACAATCCAGATATTTTAAATTATATGGGCTACACTTCGAGAAAAATAGGTAAATTTGATCAGGCAGAAAAGTTTTACCTGAAGGGTCTGAGTATTAAACCTGACCATACTGGTATAAATGAATACCTCGGCGAACTATATGTACAAACTAATCGAATTGACAAAGCTCAAGAAAGATTAAATGTTTTGCGAAACTGTAATTGTGAAGAGTTTAAAGATCTTGAGTTAATTATAAAGACTCGGGGAACAAAGGTTTATTAAGAAACATCCAAGGCAAATTTTTTTAGTTTTTCTATTGGTATCAATTCCAAAGTTTTAATATTAGTTTTTTTTAAATATATTGAGCATGCAACATTTTCCTCTAAAGCCCTTGCATACCACATAGCGCAAAGGCACCAACAGTCACCTTCTTTTAATCCAGGGAAACCAAATTCAGGATGCGGCGTAATTAAATCGTTACCAACTTTTTTTGACCAAGCTAAAAACTCATCAGAGACCTTTGCGCAAACTGTGTGAATTCCTTTGTCTTTTTTGTCTGTATTACAACAACCGTCTCTTAACCATCCGGTAAGCGGATTATTTGAACAAGGTTCTAGAGGCTCTCCAAAAACATTTTTTTGTATTTTATCACTCATTATTAACGTTCATTATAATTTTGTTGGATTAGGTTGACCTTTATATACTTTTTCCGGGTCAAATTTTTTTTCTTTTTCTTTAAATTCTAGTTTTATGTTTTCGGAATTGCTTATTTTGCCTAACGGTATGGATCTATAAAAACATGATTTATAACCAACATGACAACTTGCTCCATCCCCTATATCAACAGTCATCCATAATGAATCTTGGTCGTCATCAATTCTTATATCTATAACTTTTTGAACAAAGCCACTTGTCTTGCCTTTAAACCATAATGAATTTCTTGATCTACTCCAATAACAAGCTTCTTTTTTTTCTATAGTGATTTTTAAAGACTCTTGATTCATATAACCATGCATCAAAACTTCTCCTGATTTATGATCAGTTGTAATCACAGGAATAAGACCATTTTCATCAAATTTAGGGGACAAGTATTTCCCCTCTTCTACCTCAAAAATACTCTCTCTTTTTTTAAACATGAGCTTAAAATAATGAAAAATAGACAAAATAGCAATTTGCATTAATGAAATATGTCCTATAAAACGAGCGCTATATGAAATTAGTAAAAGATGTAAACAAAACAACCTCCAAAAAACCTGTTGTTTCAGATAAACAGGCTGAAGAGGCTTTTAGAACCATTCTAACATGGATTGGAGAAGATCCAACTCGTGAAGGCCTTTTAGAAACTCCAAAAAGAGTGGTCAAAGCTTTTAAAGAATATTTTAAAGGATATCATCAAGATGCTAACTCAGATTTACTTAAAACTTTTGGTGATGTAGAAGGCTACGATGATATGGTAGTTGAAAAAAATATTACTTTAGAGAGTCATTGTGAACATCATATGGCTCCTATTATTGGCGTAGTACATATTGCATATATACCTAATAAAAAAGTTGTAGGTTTAAGTAAATTAGCTAGAACTGTAGAGATTTTTTCAAAAAGACTTCAAACCCAAGAAAGATTAACTATGCAAATTGCAAAAACTTTAATGAGCGCACTTGACGCAAAAGGTGTAGCCGTAACAATTGACGCCGCGCACCAGTGTATGACTATGAGAGGAATAAAAAAAGAGAAAGCTACAACTGTAACTAATTATTATCTTGGTACATTTAAAGATGATTTAAGTTTTCAGAATAGATATTTAAGATATATAGCAAAGTAAATGTCGGATAAATTTAAAGCCGTTGTAATAGATAATCAGCACGAAAATTTCACAAGAGATATAAAAGAGATAAAGCAGAGTGATCTAAAAGATGGAAATGTTTTAGTAAAAATAGATTATTCGAGCTTAAATTATAAAGACGCACTTATTTTAAAAGATGGAGGAAAAATTGTAAGAAAATTCCCTTTTGTACCGGGCATTGATTTTTCTGGGAAAGTTGTTGAGAGCAATGACACTAAATTTCAAAAAGATGATAATGTAATACTTACAGGGTTCAGAGTAGGGGAAACCTACTTTGGAGGATTTGCACAATACGCTAAAGTTGATTCAAACTTTTTAATTAAAACCCCTAAAGAGTTAGATAATCGTAAAGCTATGATGTTAGGCACTGCCGGTTTCACTGCATTGCTTTGTGCATTCGCGGTGAAGGCTAGAGAAGAATTACTACTAGGCGAAAAAGTGAAAGATGTTTTAGTAACTGGTTCAACAGGCGGAGTGGGAAGTATTGCAGTAATGATTTTATCCAAGATGGGTTATGACGTGCACGCAGTTACTGGCAAAAAAGACAAAAATGATTATCTTAAAAATCTTGGTGCAAAAAATATTTTAGACAGAAAGGAATTTGAAGGTGAAAGCAAGCTACTAGAAAAAGGTATTTGGGATGGAGTTGTCGATACAGTAGGAGGGCCATCATTGACAAAAATTTTTGCTCAAACTAAACCCACTGGAATAGTTGCTGCTTGTGGTAATGCTGGTGGTATTAAGATAAATACAACTGTTATGCCATTTATTATTAGAGGAGTAAAACTTTGGGGTATAGACTCTTCAGCTGCTTCAATAGTCAGAAGAACGTTTGTTTGGAACGAAGCGTCAAAATTAATTGATTTTAAAAAGCTAGAGTCATTTACAAAGGAGCTTTCATTTAACGAACTTTTAACTACTTACCCAAAATTACTGAAAGGTGAGTTTTTTGGAAGAGCTATAGTTGACCCTAATAAATAAACTATAGGTAAATTAATGGATTGGGATAAATTAAAGATATTTCATACTGTTGCAGAAGCATCAAGTTTCACTAAAGCATCAACTATTCTTAATCTAAGTCAATCTGCTATAAGCAGACAAATTCAGTCATTAGAGAGTGATTTGAAAGTTCAACTTTTCGAGCGTCACGCAAGAGGTTTAGTTCTAACCGAAAATGGTGAATATCTTTTCAAATCAGCACATGAAGTAATCACAAAGTTGAAAGATGTTGAGTCTAATTTAATTGGACATAAAGAAAAGTTAGATGGAAAACTAGTAGTAACAACAGTCGTTAGCTTTGGAACTACTTGGTTAACACCGCGAATTAAAGAATTTATGGATCTTCATCCAGAAATTGAAATAGAGCTAATATTTGATGATAAAGAACTTGATTTAGCTACACGTCAGGCTGATGTAGCTATTCGTATGAGAAGACCTAAACAATTAAATTTAATTCAAAAAAAGTTTGTAGATTTTAACTATCATATTTATGCGTCAAACGAATATTTAGAAAAAAATGGTTATCCGAAATCTTTGAAGGATTTAGATAAACATAAATTTATTACTTACGGTAAAGGAGCTCCGTCGCCAGTATACAATCCTGATTGGGTCCTAAAAGTAGGAGCAAAAGATGGGAAAAAAAGGAAATCTTTAATGAAAGTCAATAGTGTATATGGATTACTATTAGCGGTGCAGAGCGGCGTAGGATTAGCTGCATTACCCGACTATATTGCACACAATAAAAGTGGTATTACCAAGGTTTTACCAAATGAACCAGGTAAACCAACCGAAACACATTTTGTATATCCAGCATCTTTAAAAAATAATGCCAGACTAGTTGCTTTTAGAAATTTTTTGTTTAGTAAGGTTAATGAATGGAAATTTTAAACTATATAGTTCCTTTTCTAGTATTGTTAACAGTAGTAGTTTTCGTTCATGAATATGGACACTATTACTTTGCCAAAAAATATGGTGTAGGGATCACGGATTTTTCTATTGGTTTTGGAAAAGAACTTTTCGGCTTTAATGATAAATCTGGAACTAGATGGAAATTTTGCGTAATCCCCTTAGGTGGTTATGTCAAATTTTTCGGAGATCGCAACGTCTTTAGTCAAACCGAACAAGAAGAATTATTAAAAAAATATAGCGAAAATGATCAAAAAAAACTTTTTGTTACTAAACCACTATACCAAAGATCAATAATAGTAGCAGCTGGTCCTTTTGCCAACTTTTTACTATCTATTTTGATATTTAGTTTGATTTTTATGTTTTCTGGAAAAGACTTTACACCGGCACAAATTAATGAAGTTCAAGAAAATAGCCCAGCTTCTATTTCGGGCATTAAAAGTGGTGATTTAATTCTTTCAATTAATCAAAAAAAAGTAAATAGCATAACTGAGGTTTCAACTTTTATTAATGCATCGACGAATGATACAGTTGAAATAACAGTATTACGAAATGATCAAGAAATTACTTATAATGTTAATCCCAAGCTTGTAGAAAGCAACGATGCCTTGGGAAATAAGGTTAATAAGAAGATTATTGGAATTAAAATATCTCCACCAAATAATAAGCTAAATAATGAAAAATTAGGTCCCGCAACTGCCTTATTCTACGCAGTAAAAGAAACGTGGTTTGTTATTCAAGCCTCATTCGATTTTGTTGTTTCATTGTTTAAAGGGAAAGGCGACACAACTCAATTAGGAGGCCCTATAAAAATTGCAAAAATTACAGGGCAAGTGTCTCAATTAGGACTAGTGGCTTTTTTGAGTATAATGGCATATATTTCAATTTCTCTAGGTTTCATAAACCTTTTTCCAATCCCTATGTTAGATGGTGGGCATTTAATGTTTTATGCCTTTGAAAAAATTTTAGGAAGACCACTAAGTCAAAAAACTCAAGAGGGTTTTTTTCGAATCGGGCTTTTTTTACTTGTTTTTTTAATGTTATTTACAACTATCAATGATTTAAAAGATTTAGCTCTTTTTTAAGGGTTTTTTGATCCCAAAAACACTAATAAAATCAAGCTTTTTTAGACACAATATCTGGTGTTAATATTTATGTGAAACACTAGAAAACTGTTGATTTTATTAGCAAATTGTTGAAATTCAATATTAACTAAAAGGGGCATAAATGAACAAAAAACAACTAGTAGCTAAAATATCGTCCACATTGGGTCAGAGCAAAGCAGATGCTGAAAGAACATTTGATTCAATTACGACAATCATACTAGATGCGCTGAAAAATGATGATACTGTAAAAATAGCCGGTTTTGGTACTTATAAAGTAGCAAAAAGAAAGGCTAGAGTTGGAAGAAATCCTAGAACAGGTGAGTCTATTCAAATAGCTGCATCTCAAAAAGTAAAGTTTTTACCAGCTAAAAGCTTAAAAGAAATGTTTAATAGATAAACAATATTATTAGCCCTTAATTATTCGTAATAATTAAGGGCTAAACTACTTGCACAAACTGCATACCTAAAATCCACACTTAACAATTCTAAAAAAAATATTTGAAATTATAAGCCTAATTAACAGGGAGTAATAATGATCAAAAATATTTTCAAATTTATTGTTGTAGTAACTATTCTTAATGGTTTCTCAACATCGGCTTTTGCCGAAACTACTATGTCTGACGAAGGTCAGTACATTTTTAATTCTTTAGCTTTCTATATTGGAGGAGTTTTGGTAGCTTTTATGGCAGCGGGTTTCTGCATGTTAGAGAGTGGTTTAGTTACGACTAAAAGTGTGTCAACAATCGCAGCTAAAAATATAGGTAAATTTGCAATTTGCTCAATAATTTTCTTTTTAGTTGGATATAATTTAGCTTATGGCATTTCAGAAGGTGGATACATTGGATCATTTTCTATGTGGTCTGAGGGATCTAAACTAGAAACTGGTTATTCAGATAGTTCAGATTGGTTCTTTCAAACAATGTTTGTTTGCGCAACAGTTTCTATTGTTTCAGGAGCTGTAGCTGAAAGAATAAAAATATGGCCTTTTTTCGTTTTCGCAGTTTTAATGTCTGGTTTTATTTATCCAGTTTCTATGGGCTGGCAATGGGGAGGTGGCTGGTTAAGCGCAGCTGGCTTTTCTGATTTTGCTGGATCAACTTTAGTTCATGCATGTGGCGGTGCCGCAGCTTTAGCTGGAATAATAGTTTTAGGTGCTAGAAGTGGAAGATTTACTTCTCAAGGCGGGAAGAGAGTTATGGTGCCTTTTGCTGCTTCTAGTATTCCATTAACGACGCTTGGAACTTTTTTACTATGGTTTGGTTGGTTTGGTTTTAACGGTTTTAGCCAACTTGCGATGGGTACTTTTGACGACGTAACATCTATAAGTAAAATTGCTGTAAATACTCATTTAGCAGGTGCAGCAGGTACTTTCGCAGGAGCTGTTGTTAGTCGAATAGTTGGCGGTAAAACTGATGTAATAATGATGTTAAACGGTGCATTAGCCGGTTTAGTAGCTATTACAGCAGAACCATTAACACCTAGCCCTTTAGCTGCATTAGTGATTGGAGCGATAGGAGCAGTTATAATGTATTTCGGAACAAGAATGCTAGAAAATTTAGGCTTAGACGACGTAGTAGGAGCAATTCCTGTACATATGTTTGCCGGAATATTCGGCACTTTAGTAGTCCCATTTACCAATGGAGATACATCATTCGGTACTCAGTTTGTTGGAATGCTTTCAGTAGTTGCTTTTAGTTTTGTACTTTCTTACGCAGTGTTTGTTGGTTTAAAATCAACGATAGGTCTTAGAATTAGTAAAGCAGCTGAAAAACTTGGAACAGATAAAGCCGAAATAGGAGTAGTAGCATACTCGATAAGAGATTAATTACTTTTCCCTCGTTTGATAGTAATTATAACCGAGGTCCGGCCACCCATTGTGTAGCCGGGCCTTAATTATTTTCTTCCCAAACTTTTTTTAAATCTATATTTGGTGATACTCCGAAAGCTGAATTGATGTTTGCACAATGAAATGCTAAAGAGGGCATTGGAGACAAGCATGGTACTTTTTTATACATCTCATGCAAAGGCATTTCCCAAGGATCAATCCACTCCTTACCCATCTTTTCAAGATTATCGAAATTTTCATCAATTATTTTTTTACTGGTCATAAAAGTTACTAAACTTTCTTTTACTAATCGCCAATGATGTTTTTCTCCTAAATAAATTTTAGTGTCATCATCTTTCGTATATAAATAAGGATAATCTGCGGGCAAAAGAACCAAATCTCGATGAAAAATTGTTGATAGTTTTTCATAACTAAAAATCATTTCATTTATTGTATTTCGAGAATGAATATAATCATCTTCTACAAAATATATAATATCTGCTTTTTCATTTTTGGCGATTAACAAAGAATTATAGAAATTGGCCATATTTGCAAATTTTGCTTTTGAATACCCATTTTTAATTCTTTGCTCAAACACCTTCAAATTTATGCTTCGAAAATCACTCTTAATGTCGGATTTAGACAGAAGATCTTTAATTTTAAATATATCCTCCTCAGGGGAGTTAGTATCAGTAACGACTAGCTCAAAATTTATATCTTTTATTTCTTCTTTTGCTGATTGAACTGATTTTATTAATGATTTGAGTGTTCTAAAAGTGTATTCATTTTTTTTGCAATCGAATAATCTTTTCTTATTTTGATCCATGATCAATTCAGATGTACATGATCGCATTATAATCTTTAGGGTTTCTATTTTTCTTTTTATTTTAATTTGTCCAAGTGGTATAGTTATCGATGTTTTACCTGGTTTGCTTAATGTTTCATTAAGATGCTTTTCTAGGGTAGGTGAATAAAAAGATGCCTGATCTATTATTTCGTAACCCAAAATTCTACAAAGTTTGATAAATATTTTTTTAAAAATATTAGTCTTTTTTTTATTTTCAGTTTTTTTCATTACATTTTATTCTATATTAGTTTATATATTAGTTCTATGAACATAAAATCTTCTCAGAAATTAGTTGAAGAAGCTAATAAAAACATAGAGACATTGAGCCCGTCAGAAGTGAAAAATTTATATGATCAAAAGGAAATCACTCTTATAGATGTAAGAGATATCAGAGAACTCTGGAAAGAGGGTACAATTAAAAATTCAATCCATATTCCAAGAGGGATGTTGGAATTTTGGCTTGACCCAGAAAGCTCATACTTTAAAGCAAATAAAATAAAAAATATTAAAAAGATGGTTTTATTTTGCGCTTTAGGATTTAGATCTGCACTAGCAACCAAGTCATTAGTAGAAATGGGTTTCAAAAACGTTGCTAATGCGCACGGGGGGTTTGATGCTTTAAAAAAAGTGGGTTTAAAGGTTGAAGTGCAAGAAAAAAAATAATCTATTTACTTGCTTCTTTGATGACAAATTCAATCCTATCTTGTCCCCAAAAAATTTTATTATTTGATATAAAACTTGGTGCTCCAAAGATTCCTTTCTCATAAGCTTCATTCGTTTTTTGTCTAAGAATATCTTTTATAGACGAAGATGTAGATCGTAAAACGAAGGTTTTTGGGTTTATATTTAAGTTTTTTAAAACTTTAAAAACAACGTTCTCATCATTCATATTCAAACCGTCCTGCCAAATAGAATCAAACAAGCTGTCAATGTAATAACTTTTATAATTATCTTCTTCCGCAACAAAGACACCACGCATCAAATTCAAACTTCTGATAGGAAAGTAAGAATTAAATTTAAATTTTATGTTATTTTTCTCGGCAATTAATTTACAATCTCTTATCATATGTTTTGCTTTTGCAGGAATGAACGCTGGGGCTTTAATACCATGTAGATTATGTAAGCCTCCTAATAAAATAGGCCTATATCTTATTTTTATTGAATTTTTTTTTTCAATTTTTCTAATTTCTTTGTGAGCTAAAAATGAGTATGGACTTATAAAGTCAAAATAAAAATCAAAAGATTTAATCATTGAAATTAATTTTTTTTGAAAAAAATATTCTTATAAACCAATAAAACACCAAACCAACAGGCCCTGTAAAGTAGGTAAAAACTAAAGACAAACATACTAAAATTCTTGATATATTATACTTCATAGAGTCCCTTGCAATCCAGGAGCCTATAAACAGACTGATTGATAAAAAATGTATCCAAAATATTAATAAAAAAGCTTCATCTGAAAACATTGAATAAAGTCCATCTAAACCACTATAAAGCTCAAAACCATCAAAAATGTTTCCTGAAAGAAAAATTTTATACGCTACAAATCCATAAGCAAACGTTAACAACAAAGTTGCTATAATTGACTGTAAAAAAAAATTTGTAAAACCGCTGTATGGAGCAAGAATTAATAAAAACCAAAAGGGAACTACGCCCCAATTAACAATTAAGTAAATATTTTCGTAATTAAGTGCATCAAGAAGATCGTATATCATAAAAAATAATATAGTATATTAAGACAATGAATCCCACTGGAAATAAAAGCGATTTTGAAGAACTTACTACAAACTTAAGAGATTTAGCGTATTCATATCTTGAAAAATATAACCCATCAAAACAACAATTAAAAGTTTATCTATTAAAAAAATATTTAACAAAAATTAAAGGTACAAAATCTAAAAAAGAAGTTACTTCAATTATAGATAAAATTATAATTAATCTTGAAAAAAATAAAATTATCAGTGATGAGCTTTATTCAGACTCTAAAGCAAGAATGTTTTTAAGGAGAGGATACTCTTTAAGCAAAATTAATCAGTCTTTAAGAATTAAAGGAATTGAGGATAAATATATTAAAAAGAGTATTGAAAAGATTAAGGAAAATGAAATTGAACCTGATTTCGTGTCCGCTTTAAAATTGTGTAAGAGAAGAAGGATAGGTCCATTAAGACCTGAGGCTAACAGAGAGCTTTTTTACAAAAAAGATATGGGTATTCTAGCAAGAGGTGGTTTTAGTTTTGACCTATCAAAAAGAATTTTAAATTTAGATCAGGAAGAATTTAAAAAATTAATTAAAATTATCTGATTTCCTTTTTTTTTCTTCTTCAACAAGAATATCAATTTTTCTTTTTAAAGCATTTTTTACTAAAATAAAAAATAAAACACCAAAGAAAGTTACAGAGGTAATTATAATTAATATAATTTTAATCATATAAATTTTCTGCTCGTTTAATTAAAATACTTGGATTTTTATAATCCTCTTTTCCGTATAAAAATGGTTTTCCATCTAAAGTTTTTATTATAGCACCTGCATTTTGAGCTACAGCATGACCAGCTGCATAATCCCACTCGTTTGCTCTTTCTTTTGCAGCATAAATATCATATTCACCCGTAGCGATTACACAAAATTTATATGAACTTGCCATCTTAGTAATAGAAGAAACATTGTGTTCTTTTAATTTATTTAAAATTAAATCAGAAGGCTTAATCACACTCGATAAAGCAACAACTTTATTTTTTGGCTGTTGTTTTTCACACATAATTTTTTTTGTCTTATTTCCTTCAATTAAATAACTCTCTCCTTTAGCATAAGAAAAAAAAAGCCTATTTTTTTTTGGAACACCGACTACTCCTAAAACTGGTACTTTGTTCATAACAAGAGCTGCATTTAGTGTATATTGATCTTTACCAGCGATGTATTCTTTAGTTCCATCAATAGGGTCTATTAACCAAAAAATTTTAGATTTATTTTTTTTATTAACATCTACTGTTTCTTCTGAAACTATGGGAATATTAGGAGTTAATTCAAGAATTTTGTTAGTGATAATTTCATTTACTTTTAAATCACCATTGCTTACTGGACTATTATCCTCTTTTATTTTTATTTTTAAACCCTCATCGTAAAGTTTAATGGACTCTTTTCCCGCTAAATCAAAAGTGTCTATAAGACTATTTGCTAATATTTTTAAATCTTCTTTATTCACGATATATTTTTTCTAAATTTACATTTTCAACATTAATTACTCTTTTTCCATAATTTTCAAAATTTACTGTGACTTTATTACCAATTATCGTCTGTACTTGCCCTGTACCCCAATCTTTATTAGCGGGATTTATGACATAATCTCCTGGTTCAAAATCAATTAGCATTATGGAAAATATTCAATAATTGTATTATATACATTAAATTATGAATTCTCTAGGAATTAATAAACCTAAAAAAGAAACTAAAGTAGTTGTAGCAATGTCTGGGGGGGTCGACTCTTCTGTAGTAGCTGCTCTGATGAAAGAAGAAGGTTATGATGTTACTGGTATAACCCTTAAGCTATATGATGATCTAAAACAATCTAGAGAGGGTCGCCAGTGTTGTGCAGGACAAGACATTTTAGATGCAAAAAGAGTCTCTGAAAAAATTAATATCAATCATGAAATTCTTTATTATCAGAAAAAATTTAAATCTGAAGTTATCGACTCTTTCATAGACAGTTATGCAGCGGGTGAAACCCCAATACCATGTGTTCAGTGTAATCAAACAGTTAAATTTAGAGATCTTTTTAAATATGCTAAAAATTTAAAAGCAGATGCATTAATTACTGGACATTATGTTTCTAGGGTACAAAAGAATGGTCATGCTAATATGTATCGAGCCAAAGATAACACAAGAGATCAAAGTTATTTTTTGTTCAATACTTCACAAGAACAGCTTGATTACTTAAGATTTCCCCTCGGTGAAATAAATAAATCAGAAACAAGAAATATAGCTAAAAAATTAGATTTAAATGTAGCTGAAAAACCCGATAGCCAAGATATATGTTTTGTACCTAATGGAGATTACAGTTCAGTGATTAAAAAATTTAGACCTGAGTCATTTAAAAAAGGAAAAATAGTTGATATATCAGGTAATAATCTTGGTGAGCACGAAGGCATTATTAATTATACTATTGGGCAAAGAAAAGGTATTAAGATTTCAAGTAGTAAACCTTTATATGTAATAAATATTGATGCTGAGGAAAATAGATTAGTTGTTGGTTCAAAAGAAAATTTAGAAATCAAAGAAATAAGATTAAGGGAATTAAATATTTTAGGTTCGAAAGAGGAATTTAATAAAATTGTTAATGTTAAAGTAAGGTCAACAGGTAAATTGTTAAAAGCTAGAATAGCTTTTAAAGATAATTTCGCTAATGTCGAAGTTTTAGATAAGGAAACTGGTATTTCACCAGGGCAAGCATGTGTTTTTTATAAAAGAGATGAGGTTGGGGATAAAGTTTTAGGAGGAGGTTGGATAGATAGAACTTATAACAACAATTTATCCACCTAATTAACAACCCAAAAAAACACGCATTAAGTGATAACAAAAAAATAAAACATATGTTTTAATTTTATTAATTAAGAGGCAACTCTTAACTGGCCATTTAGGGAAAAACCGAGAGGTTCAAGCTTAAAGGGCAGAAAGGTGAACCTAGTAGCG
>MDTG01339682.1_pt1 | contig 13930 bp, 9 predicted proteins | sample 811421 | NCBI WGS metagenome assembly MDTG01 (sample SAMN05326645, study PRJNA326480) | marine metagenome | isolation source: seawater | place: Pacific Ocean: South East | collected 2011 | reverse complement strand
CTTCATGCCGATCGTGGACGACCCGCGGGACTTCGGGCGGATCGCCGCGACCAACGCGATCAGCGACGTCTACGCGGTCGGCGGCGAGCCCCTGCTCGCGATCGCGATCCTCGGCTGGCCGATCGAGCGCCTCCCGGCCGAGGTCGCCGGTCAGGTCGTCGAGGGCGGGCGCGAGGTGTGCGCCGCGGCGGGGATCCCGCTGGCGGGCGGGCACTCGATCGACGCCCCCGAGCCGATCTTCGGCCTGGCCGTGACGGGGCGGGTCCGCCTGGAGCACCTCAAGCGCAACAGCAGCGCGCAGCCCGGCTGCGAGCTGTGGCTGACCAAGCCGCTCGGGGTAGGGATCCTGAGCACCGCCGAGAAGCGCGGCTGCCTGCGCGAGGAGCACCGCGGGGCCGCCCTGGAGCTCATGACCACCCTCAACCGCGTCGGGGCTCGCCTCGGCACCTTGCCGAGCGTGCGGGCCATGACCGACGTCACGGGCTTCGGCTTGCTCGGGCACCTCGCCGCCCTCTGCGCGGAGAGCGACGTGCGCGCCACGATCCAAGCCGACGAGGTCCCGACCCTGCCCGGCGTGGCGGACTACCTGGCCGAGGGCTGCGTCCCCGGGGGCGCGCGCCGCAACTGGGAGAGCTACGGGGAGCAGGTCTTCCTGGGCGCCGGCGCCCGCGACCTGCTCTGCGACCCGCAGACCTCCGGCGGCTTGCTCGTCGCGCTCGAGCCCGACTCGCGCGCGGTCTTCCTGGAGGCCTGCGCCGCCGAGGGGGTCGCCCCGACCCGGATCGGCCGCACGCACGAGCCTCGCTCCGGGCAGGCTCGCGTGGAGGTCGCGTGACTCGCCGAGCAGCGGACGAGATCAGCAAGCAAGGCTGAGCCGACCCAGGCGGACACCTTCTCGGGCCCTCCTCCGTGGCGCCTCGAGATAGCTCGATCTGGATGCTCGAGTAACCCCCCGCCCGCTGGCCGCTACCAGGGGACGACGAGGCGTGAAGGCCGAAGCGCTTGTGAGCGGTCGGTTTAGCGCGATTCCCCAACGGAACTGATCCAGCCCCCGCGCGAGGTGCGCACACCTCGTGGAGGAAGATCCCATGCGCACCCTCACGACCGCCTTGCTGCTCCTGATCGCCCTGCCCGCCGCGGCCCAGGAGCTCTCCTCGGCCGAGCGCGCCCGCCTGCAGCGGGTGATGCGCGACGGGCTGCGCCAATACGAAGCCGCCGCAGGCGAGAGCCCGGCGGCGCGCGAGAACCTCGAGCACGTGCGGCGCATGCTCGACGCGGTCGACGCGCGGCGAGAGGACCTCCGCCGGCGCGGGATCGACGCGGACGTGGCGCGGGCCGGGATCCTGTTCTCCGACCTGGGCAAGAACGGCGCCAACATGAGCGCCCTGGCGCAGGAGCTCTTCCCCAACGAATACCGCAACCCCGCCACCCGCGGGGCCGCCATGTTCAAGGCCTTCCTCCTGCACGAAGTGCCGGGGCGGCGGATCTTCCGCGAGACGGCTCGCCAATACGGGCTGAGCGCCGAGACGATCGAGCGCGTCGAGCGGGCCAACGTCGGCCACAACGGCCCCGGCGCGGCGGGCTCCTGGTGGCAGGGGGCCTGGGACAGCCAGATCCGCTCGCTCGAGCGCGGGGCCGTGCGCCTCGACGGCCCCCACGGCGAGCTGGTGCGCCAATACGTCGGCCGCGCCTACCCCATGGTCCAGGGGCTCGAGGGCGCGCTGCATACGGCCCTCGACCGGCGCGACCAGGGGACCCGCGACGGCTCGCTCAAGATCATGGCCGAGCGCATGGGCCGCGGCGAGACGCTGCGCGAGGCCTTCCGGGCGACCTTCGGCAGCCAGGAGGGCAGCAACCAGCGCATGACGCAGCTCCAGTTCGACGCCCTGCGCGAGCGCTACCCCCAGGTGTTCGAGATCGACGTGGTGCGCGAGGCCGAGCGGGCCGTGCAGGAGACCGCGCGCTTCAGCAACCACGTTCAGTTCAACCGCGCCGGCGACCGGGCCCGGATTCACCTCCCCGACGGGCGAGTGGTCGAGGCGACCAGCTTCGAGAGCTTCCGCGAGGCCCTGGTCCAGGTCGAGCAGCCCAGCGCCCGCCGCTTCCGCAGCGGCGCCGAGGGCGGCCGGCCGGCCTTGAGCGAGCTGGCCAACCGCACCCTGCCCCAGCTCCTCGCCGAGGCCCGCCGCCGGGGCGTCGAGGTCCGCCCGCCCTACACCCGCGCGGCCCTGCTCAGCGCGCTGACCGGCGCCAGCGCGACCCAAGCCAACCAGGCCTTGGCTCGGCGCGACGGCGGCCCCGTCCGCAGCGGCGCCGCGCGCGTCCTGGAGCGCCAGCTCCCCCAGAGCCAGCGCGGCCAGCGCCGGACGCGCCGGTAAGAGAAGGACTTAGGACGAACCAGCTCCCGAAGTGATCCCTCCCCGCCCTGAGGCGCGGAAGGCCCTTGGAGGAAGACCCATGAGATCGCTCGCCCCCCTCGCCCTGCTCCTCGCCCTCGCGCCCTGCGCGTCGGCCCAGGACGCCCCCCAGGACGGCGCTCAGCGCTACCGCGTCGAGTCCCGCCTGCGCCTCCTCCAGGGCGAAGCCGACAAGCTCGACCAAGGCGTGCGCGACGGGATCGTCACCCGCGCCGACCTCCGGGTCAGGGGCTCCAAGGCCGACGAGCTCCAGGGCGAGCTGAGCGTGAGCGGCCAGGAGGAGTCGGTCGCCTTCCGCGGCCGCCTGGACGACCTGCTCTGGCTGGGCGCGCCGCGCCTGCTCGGCCCCCTGGCGCGCGACCTGCGCCAGGCCCGCGCCGGCAGCCGCCAGGTGCGCCTGGTCGTGGCGGGCCAGCCCCTGGTCTTGAACCTCCAGCTGCGGCCCCGCCTCGGCAAGGAGGGCCGCGAGGTCCTCGTGACCGGCAGCGGCGAGCGCCGCGTCGGGCACGGCGTGACCCTCCGCGCGCAGGTCCGCCTCCGCCTGCGCTACCTCGAGGGCGAGCGGCGGCTGGACCTCCGCCTGCGCTGGACCGCGAGCGGCGGGCCGGGCGCCGACGCCGAGTCCCGCGTCCACCTCGAGACCCGCGTGCGCAGCGACAAGGAGGGCGCGTGAGCCGCCTCGCCCTGGCCGGCGCCCTGATCCTCCTCGGCGCCCTGCCCCTCTCCGCTCAGGAGACCCCCGCCCCCAGCCGCGCCCGCCGCGCCGCCCAGGCCGGCGGCAGCTACGCGGGCAACATGGGCCGCTTCGGCGGCGGGATCGTGGTCAGCGAGGCCGCGCGCGGCGCGGCTCAGGGCGACGTCGACGCCGTGGGCGACGCGCTGCGCGCCCCGACCTCCCCCGAGTTCCTGGTCGGGCTGGCCCTCTTCGACGGCTCGGTCCGCGCCGGCGAGGCCCTGGCCGCGCGCACCCCGGGCCTGGCGGGCCGCCTCGGCGGAGCCCTCAAGCAGAACCTCGTCCTGGCCGGCGCCTTGACCGTGACCAGCGCCGTCGAGGTCGACCTCAACGGCCTGAGCTACGGGGATATCGCCCGCGGCGACCTGAGCGACCTCGAAGGCGCCCGGATCGGCCTGGGCGAGGTCGACGCCCAGAGCCTGGGGATCACCGCCGGCGCCTTCGCCGCCGCGCAGCCGCTCTGGAGCGGCGCCAAGCGCCTGGCCCGCCGCTTCGGCGGCGCGGTCGTGCGCCGCTTGGCCACGACGGCCGCGATCAAGGCCGGCCTGGCCGTCGCCCCCGTCCCCGGCAGCCGCGTGGCCGCGATCGGCCTGACCGTGGTCGAGGTGGGCCTGGCGGTCCTCGACGTAGCCGGCCTGCTGACCACCGCCCACGCGCTCGAGCAGCCGATCCAGCAGGCCAACGACCGCCGGCGGCGCCGCAGCCGGGTGCGAGACGCCCAGGAGGCCGTCGCGGGGGCCCGCGACCCCGAGAGCCTCCAGCGCGCCCTGAACGACCTGCGCCAAGCCCGCTCCGCCGAGCGCGCGCTGGCCTACCTGCCCGCGGCGCGCCAGGACCTGGCCATGATCCGCCGCCAGCGCGAGGGCGGCGCCGACCCGGCCCGCTTCGACCGTCTCGCTGGCCAGGCGCTGGACGACTACGGCTCCGCCCTCGCCCTCCCCGCCCAGAGCGAGCTCTTGCTGGCCGACCTCGAGCGGAGCGCGCGGACCCCCGCCGAGCGGGCCGCCCTCGAGCGCCACCGCGAGCGCGTCCGCGCCGCGCAGGCCGAGGCGGCCCCTCTGCGGGAGCGCAGCTACGCCGAAGAGGCGCGCTTCTACGAGCAGCTCGCCGCCCGCACCAGCGACCCCGAGCTGCGCGCCCTGATCGAGGCCGCCGCCGCCGAGGTCGAGGCCGAGGGATTCATCGAGCGCGACCTGCGCGCCCCGCGCACCCCGGAGCCGCAGCTCGCGGCGGCTCCCCGCGGGGGTCCCGCGCAGGAGGGGATCGTCGACGCTCTGCGCCGCTGAGCGAGGACCCTGCCCGTAGGATGCGCGGGCTCTTCGCGCGGAGGCGCCCTTGCAGATCGGCCCCTACCAGACAGTCCGCGAGCTGGGCCGAGGCGGCATGGGCGTCGTCTATGAGGCCCGGGACCCGAGCGGACGCCGGGTCGCGCTCAAGGTGCTCCTCGACAGCGAGCTGAGCGGCGGCGAGGGCCTGCTGCGCTTCCGCGAGGAGGTGCGCGCCTGCGCCGACCTGGCTCACCCGAACCTGGTCCGCTACGTCGGCTCGGGGATCACGCCCCGCGGACAGCCCTACCTGGCCATGGACTTCCTGGAGGGACCGACCCTCGCCGAGCGGGTCAAGCAGCAGGGGCCCTATGAGCCGGAGCAGGCGGCGCTCCTGATCGCCGACCTCGCGAGCGCGCTGACCCACGCCCACCGCCGCGGCGTGCTCCACCGCGACCTCAAGCCCGACAACGTCGTCCTCGTCGAGGGCCGCCCCGTCCTGGTCGACTTCGGCCTGGCCCGCGTCGGCGGTCGCGAGCGCGAGCGCTTGACCCACACGGGTGAGCTCTTGGGGACGCCGGCCTACATGGCTCCCGAACAGGCCGAGGGCGACCCCAGCCGAATCGGCCCCGCCACCGACGTCTACGGACTGGCCGCCACCTTGTTCACGGCGCTGACCGGGGAGCCACCGCACGCTCCCGCGAGCACGGCCCTCGCCACGCTCGCGCGGGTGTGCGAGGAGCCGCCGCGACACCCCAGCGGGATCGTCCCCGGGCTCGGCCCCCTCGACGCCCTCGTGCTCCGCTGCCTGGCGAAGGAGCCCAGCGCCCGCCCCGCCATGGAGGAGCTGGAGCGCTCCCTGCGCGACGCCTTCCGCCGCGCTCCCGCGCGCAGCCGGGGCCTGCTCTTGTCCGCGGCGCTGCTCCTGGCCTCGCTCCTCGTGCTGGCCGGCGCGGCGGCCCTCACGCGCGCACCGGCGCCCAGCCCGACTCCGACCCTGGTCGCTGCGCCTTCGCCCGCCCCCAGCGCACTCGCGGCCCCGACGCCCGCCCCCACCGCGAGGCCCTCGCCGCTCCCGAGCGCTGAGGAGCGCCAGCTCGCCTGGAGCGAGCTCCTGCGAGCAGCGCAGCGGGGCGAGGATCCGCAGGCAGTCCTCGACGCCGTGGCAGCGGCGGACTGGCTCGTACTCGCGAACCGGCTGCAGCGGGTCGAGGTCTACCTGGCGCTGAGCGTGTCTCGCGGCCCGCGCTACCTCCCGCGCGCCCAGGCCGAGCTGCGAGCCCTCGCGCCCGAGGTCGGGCCGGAGGCTCCCCCGCTCGAGCGCGCCTGGCTCGACGTGCTCCGCGCGAACCTCGCGCAGTCCGTCTCCGCCTCGGAGCTCGCCGCGCACCTCGCGCGCCCCGAGCTGCCCGATTGGCTGCGCGCGCGGGTCCTCGTCCAGCTGGCCGCGAATCAGCGCCAGGAGCTGACCCGCGGGCTCCAGCAGGAGCTGACCCTCGCGAGGATCGAGGACTTCCAGCGCAGCTGCCGCGCCCAGGCCACGCAGCTGGCGAAGCACCGCTGGCACTACGCCGCCGCCGAGGAGGAGATCCGCCAGCTGAGCGCCGCCGTCATGACGCCGGCCAAGATCCTGCTGATCGAACGCGCCAGCGAGCGCGGCCTGACCCCCGAGGTGGCTCGCCTGCTCCTCGGGCCCGCGGGCTGGCTGAGCGAGGTCCGCCAGCGCTGCGCCAGCTACGCCGCCGCGCAGCCCGAGCTGGTGCGTGCCCACTTGCTCCGAGCCAAGCTGGAGCGCGACCTGGCGACGGAATATCTCCCTGGCTTGCGAGCGCTGGCCCTCCGCTGCCCTGAGGCGCGCGCGCAGATCGAGCAGCGCCGCGCCGAGCACCTCGCCCTGGACCACCTGGCCGCCGTCGACGCCGCCTACACCCGCGCCCTGGCGCTCAACCCCGAGTGCTACGAAGCCCTCAGCGAGCGCGGCTTCGCGCGCACGCTTGGGATCCCCGCCGACGCGCGCGACCCCGCCGCCCTCGCGTCCCTGCGCGCAGCGCGCCGAGAGCTCGAGCTCGCTTTGCGGCTCGACTCCAGCGACCCGATCGAGACCCTCGAGCAGGTCCTGATCGTCCAGAAGCGGCTCGCCCTCGCCCAGCCCCAGCAGCCCGAGCCGACCCGACGCTTCTTCGCCGACCTGCGCGCCTTCCTCCGCGAGCGGCCCACCTCGCTCCAGGTGTGGCAGCTCGGGATCCGCCACCTCTCCGAGCTCGCGACCCGGCTCGGAGGGCATCCCGCGCTCCGAGCCGGCTACCAACCCGAGCTGCGCGAGCTCCTGGACACCCTGCGCCAGGCACGGAGCCAGGCCACCCCAGCCGAGCTCGCCCGGCTCGAGCGCGAGTTCCGGCCGCTCGAGCGCGACCTCGAGGCGCTGCTGGCGGATTGAGCACCCGCGTGCCCGTGCCCGCCGACAGACAGCGCCGAAATGCAAAGGAGCGGTCGCGACAGCTCACTCCCCTATTCTTGGGGATCGAACCGCCAAGGACGCCAAGGACGCCAAGACTCGCCGGCATTCCTTGGCGTCCTTGGCGTCCTTGGCGGTTCATCTCCGAAACGCGAAGGAGCTGTCGCGCAGCGCGACAGCTCCTTCCTACGTCCGGGCACGACTCGGGATTCCGGTCGGGCCGACCTAGACCTCGTTGATCGTCAGGTAGACCAGCGTCTGGTTGAGCAGCTGGTAGGCGATCTCACCGAAGGTGAAGGGCCACGTCAGCTCGCCCGTGCGGGCGCCGTCCAGCTTGCTGTGCAGGTAGTTCAGCACGCAGTTGCAGGAGTAAGGCGCCGCGCCGGTGTCCTTGGGGACGCGTGAGAGGAACTCCTGCTCGTAGTCACCCACCGCCGCGGCGTGGCCAGTCCAAGCCACTCGTGCAAAGGGGACGAGGCCGTCGTGTCGCGACGGCCTCGCAGGCTCCGAACTGGCTGGAACTGGCTGCTAGGGCGTCTCGCCGCGCAGGAGCTGCTTGGCGATCGTCTGCAGCTGCATGTTCGTCGTGCCTTCGTAGATCTGGCCGATCTTGGCGTCGCGATAGAACTTCTCGACGGGGTACTCGCGGGTGAAGCCGTAGCCGCCGAAGAGGTTCACGGCCTCCGACGCGACCCGCTCCGCGGCGCGCGAGGCGAAGAGCTTGGCGTAGCAAGCCTCGGTCAGGAAGTCCTGGCCGTTGTCCCGCCGGCGCGCGGCGTCGTAGACGAGCAGGCGCGCGGCGTGGATCTGGGTCGCCATCTCGGCCAGCTGGAACTGGACCGCCTGGTTGTCGGCGATCGCCTTGCCGAACTGCTTGCGCTCCTGCACGAACTTGAGCGTGTGCTCGTAGGCGCCCAGCGCCAGACCGACCATTTGGGCGCCGATCCCGATCCGACCCTCGTTGAGGGTCTCGATCGCGACCTTGTAGCCCTTGCCGACCTCGCCCAGGACGCGCTCCTTGGGCACGCGCACGTTGTCGAGCGTGATCTCGCAGGTCGAGCTGGCCCGGATCCCCAGCTTGTCCTCCTTCTTGGAGACGCTGAAGCCCTCGGCCTCGCGCTCGACCAGGAAGCAGGTGATCCCGCGGTGGCCCTTGCTCTTGTCGACGTTGGCGAACACGGCGTAGACGCCGGCCTCCTGCGCGTTGGTGATCCAGAGCTTGGCGCCGTTGAGCACGTAGTGGTCACCGTCCTCCTTGGCCTCGCAGGCGAGCGCGAAGGCGTCGCTGCCCGAGCCAGCCTCCGAGAGCGCGTAGGCGGCGACGGTGTTGCTCGTGACCTTGGGCAGGACCCAGGCCTTCAGCTCGTCGCTGGCCCACTTGAGGATCATGTTCTCGAAGAGGGTCGTCTGGACGTCGACCATGACCGCCACGGCCGGATCGACCCGCGCCAGCTCCTCGACCGCCAGCACGGCCATGAAGAAGCTGCCGTCCTGACCGCCGAACTGCTCGGGGACCTCGATCCCCATCAGGCCCATCTCGAAGCAGGCGTCGATGATCTCGCGGTCCATTTGCTGGGCCGCGTCCATCTCCTGGATCTTGGGGCGAATCGTGGACTCCGCGAACTCGCGCACCGCGGCGCGGAAGTCCTCCTCGTCCTCGGTCAGCGCAGTCAGCGCGGGGGGGTGATCGGTCGCGGCGCTCATAGGCGGCTCCTTGTCTCTGCGAGGCCGTTATCTTGCCCCTGGGAGCCCTGAGGTCAACGCCTACCGGTTGAACAGGCGCCCGTCCTGGATCCACTGCGTGATCAGGTCGTACTCGGCGGTGCCGACTCGCCAGCCTGACCCGCCGGCGTGCCCGAGCGTGCCGTCGTTCTTGCGCAGGATCTCCGAGTTGGCCGGGTTGGCCGCGTCCGTGACCGAGAGCAGCTCCTGGTAGTTGACGTTGACGTCGTTGCCGACCGTGTAGCCGCCAGCGCCGCCGCTGTGGCAGCCGAAGCACTGCGCGGCGAGCAGCGGGTTCACGTGCTGGACGAAGAGCCGCGGCCCCGCGCTGAACTGGTCCTTGACCATGCCCTGGCGGATCCAGTTCAGCAGCCACTCGTAGCCCGGGTCGCTGGTCTGGAGCACGGCGCCGCCGCCGTGGGTCACCGCGCCCGTCGCCTTCTGGAGCAGGAGCGAGCCCTCGGGGTCGTTGGGGTCGCACTTCATGACCGTGTTCTGGAAGCTCATGTCGTCGGTCGGGAAGCCGTTGAGCTCGTAGGCGCTGAAGGCGGCGTTGTTGACGTCGCTGTGGCAGCTCGTGCAGTAGGTGTAGAGGACCTGGCGCACCTGCGGGTTGTAGTAGCGCGGCTCGGCGGTCGGCGGGACGTTGACCGTCTGGGTGGGCGTGGTCGCCGGAGGCGTGGTGTTGGCAGGCGGCGTCGTGTTCGCCGGCGGCGCGGTCGTCGTGGCCGTCGTCGTCTGAGCCGTCCCGCTCGTGGTGGGGGTGGTCGTCCCGCTCGAGACCGCGGCGGCCGTCGACCCACCGCCGCCGCCGCTCGAGGAGCCGCAGCCCATGGCCACCAGGCCCAGAGCGAGAGGAAAGAGCACCGCGCCGCTAGCCAGAGTGAGTCTCATGACCGTGACAAGGGCAAGCCGAGGACCGCCCCCTAAGTCCTTACAGCACGTTCCCCGTGAGTCTCCTTGAGCCCCACGGCGGGAACTCCATTCCCATCGCCGCGCCCAGGGTTCTCGGCGATCGCCTCACGGCGCTACTCGCCCTCGATCCGCACCCCAGCCCCCGCGGCAACCCGGGCGGCCAGGAACTCGAGGAGCCCAGCCAGCTCGTCCGAAGCCTCGGCCTGGTTCATGAAGCCCAGGAGCAGCTCGATCTGGCTGGGATAGAGGCGCGTCCGCCCGTAGGGGTCGAGGGCCACCCCGCACTGCGCCTCCAGACGCGCCAAGGCCCCGCCCAGCGGAGTCAGCAGCCGCTCATGGAACGAATAGAGCGGCTCCCCGCCGGGGTCCCCCAGGTCAAAGCAGTCGAGCACCCTAACGACGCGGGCGGTTGCGGTAGCGCTCGTAGAGATCGAGCTGCTTGCCGCGCGCCTTGACCTCGCGCCCGCCGATCCAGGCGCGCGTGACCTGGGCCGCGTCGTCGAGCACGTCCTTGTCGCACACGAAGAAGGTCGCGTCCTTGCCGACCTCGAGCGAGCCGACTCGGTTCTGGACCCCGAGGATCTCGGCCGCGCCGAGGGTCAGCGCGCGCAGGGCCGCCGAGCGGGGCAAGCCGTGGCCGACCGCCGCGGCGGCGTGCAGGCGCAGGTTGCGCGCGTTGGCGGCCGAGAAGCCGCTCCCGCCCGTCGAGAACGCGATCTGGACGCCCGCCTGGTGCAGGCGGCCCGCCAGGGCGTAGGGCGTGTCCAGCGCCTCGTGCGCCCGGCGCGGGAGCCGGAAGGTCCGGCCCAGGATCACGGGGATCCGCCGATCGCGCAGCTTCTGGGCCAGCCGCCAGGCGTCGGCCCCGCCGACCAGCACCACGGCCACCTTCTCGTCGCTGGCCCACTCCAGCGCCGCCTCGATCTGGGCCTGGGTCTCGGCGTGCACCGCGACCTTGACCCGCCGCTGACCGCGGGCGGGGGCGATCACGGGGCGCATCGCCTCCCACTTGAGGTCTCGCGCCCGAGTCGAGGTCGGAGAGCGCCGCGCGGCCACGTAGGCGCGCGCCTCGCGGAAGGCGCCCCGAATCGCGGCCAGGGCCTCTTCGCGCTTGGCCAGCGCCTCGGCGACCTCGTCCTTGCTCTTGCCCTGGCGCGCGACGTTCATCGTCGGCCAGCGCACGTGCAGGAACACCGGCGAGCGGAGGGTCATGTCCTCGTAGGTCCAGCCCTGGGTCTCGATCACCGCCGAGGTGCCCGCGATCAGGCCGCTCCGCGCCGCGATATGCGCCAGGAGCACGCCCCCGGTGCGGGCCACGGGCAAGAGGTGGCTGTCGGGGTTGAGCGCCACCTCGGCGCGCAGGTTGGGGTTGATCCGGCCGACCTCGCGCGTGTCGCGCGTCCCCTCGACGCTGCCGATCTCGGCCAGGCCGAGCACCGTGTCGGCGTCGATCAGCCCCGGGTAGAGGTGGGCGCCGCCGAGGTCGATCTGGTGCGCGTCGCCAGGCACGGCGACCTTGCCGATCGCGCGGATCTTGCCGCCGCGCACGATCACCGTCGCCCCCGCGATCGCGGGCCCCGAGACGGGGTGCACGTGGGCGTCGGTCAGCGCGAAGGTCTCGGGGGCGCGTGCCTCCTGAGCCAGGGCCGGGGCGGCGAGCGCGAGCGCGAGCGCGAGGGTCACGGGCAAGAGAGGGCGCTTCATCGCGGGCTCCCGCAGTGGTGGTTCTCGTCGTGGTCGTGCGCCGCGGCCCCGTGGCCGCCGCCGGGGAAGGTCGACTGCCAGCCCGCCTGGTCGCGCTGGCCGAGGGTCGTCCGCTTGCGCTGACGCGCCCAGAGCAGGAGCGCGGTCCGCTCCGCCTCCAGGCGCATGTAGGCGTCCCGGTCGCGCTCGCGCTGGTAGTAGCGGCGCCCCTGGATCCAGGTCTCGTCGCAGCGGGCCACGCTGCTGAGGGGCGAGGCGCTCCAGATCACGAAGTCGGCCTGCTTGCCGACCTCGAGCGAGCCGACGCTGGCGTCGACCCCGAGCTGGCGGGCCGGGTTGAGGGTCACCGTCGCCAGGGCCTCGCTCGGCTTGAGCTTGCCGTAGCGGAGCGTCTTGGCGGCCTCCATGTTGAGGCGCCGCGCCAGCTCCGAGCTGTCCGACTTGATCGAGACCAGCACCCCGCGGCGGTGCATCAGCGCCGCGTTGTAGGCCGTCGCCTGGTAGACCTCGAACTTGTAGGCCCACCAGTCGGAGAAGGTCGAGGCCCCCGCGCCGTGGGCCGCGATCTCGTCGGCGACCTTGTAGCCCTCGAGCACGTGCTGGAAGGTCCCGATCGTGAAGCCCAGCTCCTCGGCCAGGCGGATCAGCGCCAGGATCTCGTCCTGGCGGTAGCTGTGGCAGTGGACCCGCCGCTTGCCCTCGAGCACCTCGGCCAGGGCCTCCAGCTGGAGGTCGATCCGCGGGGGCGCGGTGGGCTGGCCTTGGCGCGCGCGCCGGCGCCAGGCCTCGAGCTCGCGCTTGTAGCTGCGCGCCGCCTGCAGGCGCTCGCGGATCGACTCGATCACGCCCATGCGCGTGGTCGGGTAGCGCGGCTTGCGCCCCTCGCCCCAGTTGCTCCGCTTGGGGTTCTCGCCGAGGGCGAACTTGATCGCGGGCGCCGCCCCCTGGAAGAGCAGCTGCGGGGCGGGCTCGCCCCAGCGCAGGCGCAGGATCGCGCTCTGGCCGCCGATCGCGTTGGCGCTCCCGTGCAGCTGCTGCGCCGCCGTCAGGCCGCCGCCCAGCTGGCGGTAGATCTGGATCGTGTCGGGGTCGACCACGTCCGCCATCCGGACCTCGGCCGTGCAGTTGTGGGTGGCCTCGTTCACCCCCCCGGTGCCGAAGGAGTGGCTGTGGCAGTCGATCAGCCCCGGCGTGACGTGGCGTCCGCCGGCCGCGATCACGAGCGCGCCCGCCGGCGCCTGGACCCGGAAGCCGACGTCCTTGATCACCCCCTCCTCGATCAGGAGGCTCGCGCCCTCGAGGATCCCCTGCGGGCCCTGGGTCCAGATCGTGGCGTCCTTGATCAGCACGCTGCGCGGCGCCTGCTCGGGGAGCGGCGGCCAGGGCGCGCGCGGGGCCAGCGCCAGCGGCTCCAGCGGGCGCTTCGCCCCCTCGGCCGGCGCCGCCTCGTGCTGCTTGCGCGCCAGGACGCGCCCGCCCTCTTCGCCAGCCCGGCGGCTCGTCCCGCGCGCGAGGGGGCCCGAGACGACCAGCTCCAGGGGCGCGTCGAAGGCCAGGCCCGTGACCTGACGCGGCGCCACCAGGCGCAGCCGGTCGCGCCAGCGCTGGAAGGGGATCGGCAGCCCCTCCTCCCCCTGCTTGGCGCTCAGGCGCGCGACGAGGTCGCCGGCCTCGGCGGCGATCCGCAGCTCGAGGGGGGCCTCGACCTGGGGCAGCTCCAGCTGCCAGCGGCCGACGAGCGCCTCGTCGCTGGGCGGCTGGAGCGAGCTCGGGTAGCGCTGCCCGTCGACCCACACCTCCTGGATCGCGCTCCCCTCGGCGAAGAGCTCCCCGGCGCTCACGCTCAGGTTCGCGATCGCGCCCGGGGCGATCACGCCCAGCTGGGGCGCGCCGAGCAGCGCGGCCGGCGCGGTGGTGAAGGCCGCCAGGGCCGCCTCGGGCGAGAGCCCGCGCTCGATCGCCTCGCGCACCCGGGCGTGGAGGTCGCTGCGCGACTTGAGCCCCTGGGTGGTGAAGGCGAAGCGCACCCGGGCCTGCTCGAGGCTCGCGGGGCAGGCCGGCGCCAGCATGGCGTGCCGCAGGGCCGCGTGGCTGACGTCGGGCTCCTGGGTGTCGTCCTCCCACTCGGGCAGGGGCGGGAAGTTGAGGCTCAGCACCAGCGGGGCGCCGGCGTCCTGGACCTCGCCCAGCCAGCGGTAGGCGTCGGCGTCGCCGAGGACGACCCAGGGCACGAGCTCGAACTCGCGGAACAGGCTCGCTCCGCGCAGGAGCATGTTGACGTCCTCGGCCTCGAGGCAGAAGGGCACCTCCCGGCTCAGGGCCGAGGCCAGCGCCGCCAGCGAGAGGTTGGTCTCGGGCCGCTCGCGCCCGAGCGGCGAGGCCTGGTAGTGGTCCCAGGCCGCGGCGTAGTGCTCGGCGTCCATCAAGCTCTGGCGGACCAGCGCCATGGCGCCCATCAGCGAGCTGGGGTAGCTCTGGCTGGTCCAGCCGCCGTGCTCGAAGGCCACGTGCTGAGCGACCTCGGCCCGCACGATCTGCTCGCGGGCCGAGCCGTCGCGCAGGTTGACCAGGGCGCTCTTGCCGCGGAACACGCCCTCCTCGGGGACCACGACCGCGGCCGTGAAGCCGGCGCCGCGCAGGTCCTGCAGCGCGTCCTCGCTCAGGTCGAGCTCGCGGGCCACCGAGCGCTCGGCGCGCACGCCCGGGTTGCTGTGGCGGG
>MDTG01203243.1_pt1 | contig 13930 bp, 9 predicted proteins | sample 811421 | NCBI WGS metagenome assembly MDTG01 (sample SAMN05326645, study PRJNA326480) | marine metagenome | isolation source: seawater | place: Pacific Ocean: South East | collected 2011 | reverse complement strand
GTCGTCGAAGTTCATCACGCAGGTGGCGGAGCCCTTGATGCCCATCTTGTGCTCGATGGAACCGGCGGCCACGCCGTTGCGCTCCCCGGCGTCGCCGTTGGCGTCGGGCAGGAACTTGGGCACCAGGAACAGGGAAATGCCCTTGGAGCCGGCGGGGGCGTCCGGCAGCTTGGCCAGCACCAGGTGGATGATGTTGTCCACCATGTCGTGCTCACCGCCGGTGATGAAGATCTTGGTGCCGGAGATGTTGTAGGAGCCGTCGTCGTTGGGCACCGCCTTGGAGCGCATGATGCCCAGGTCGGTGCCGCAGTGCGGCTCGGTGAGGCACATGGTGCCGCTCCACTCGCCGCTGTAGAGCTTGGGCAGGTAGGCCTGCTTGAGCTCTTCGGAGGCGTGCGCGTCCAGGCACAGGGTGGCGCCGTTGGTGAGCGCCGGGTACAGCGCGAACGAGGAGTTGGCGCTGTGCATCATCTCCTCGAACAACACCGCCAGGGATTTGGGCATGCCCTGGCCACCGAATTCCGGGTTGCCGGAAAACGCGCTCCAGCCGTTCTCGGCGTAGGTCTTGAAGGCTTCCTTGAAGCCTTCGGGGGTGGTCACTTCGCCGTTGTCGAAGTGGCAGCCCTGCTCGTCGCCTTCCCGGTTGAGCGGGAACAGCAGGTTTTCCACCATCTTGCCCGCTTCATCGAGGATCGCGTCGGACAGATCGCGGGTCACCTCGGCGGTGGCGGACATGGAAGCCCAGAGCTTATCGGCCTCGAACACATCGTTAAGGACGAAGCGCATGTCTTCCAGGGGCGCTTTATAGGTGGCCATTGGCATATCTCCCGAAACAGCTTGGTCGCGGGACGATAGTTTAGTCCCGGCGAACAGGGCGTAAATGTTTATTTGTGACCCGCCGTTCATCCTCTTCCCGGGGCTCCGGGCGGCGCCACAGCCACAACATCAGGGCGCACAGAAACAGCGGGACGCCGATCTTGACCGGGTTGGGCACGGGGGACAAGGCGATGATGCCGATACTGACGAGCATCATGGTGGAGGCGGCGCATTTGCCGCGCCGGGATATGGCGCCGCGCTCACGCCAATGGAGGATGGGCGGCCCATAACGGGGATGATCCAGCAACCAGGACTCCAGGCGCGGCCAGCCCCGGGCGCCGGCCCAGGCGGCCACCAGCATGAACACCACGGTGGGCATGCCCGGCAGAACCACGCCGATCAAGCCCAGGGCCACGCACAGCAGCGCCAGGGCACGCCACAGGAATACCTTGATCATGGGCTGATTACAGCACGGCGGCCCCCCGCCGGGCCAGCGGCGGCCTATTGCTCCTCGAAGGAGGCGTAATAGGCCGCCAGGCTGTCGATCAGGGCGCGCACCGCCGGCAGCATGCCGCGGCGGGACGGAAACATCGCGTGAATAATATCCCGGCGCGGAGCCCAGTCCGGCAGCAGATGGACCAGGTCGCCCCGCGCCAGGGCGTCACGGACGGTCAGCAGCGGCAGTTGCACCACCCCGACCCCGCCCAGCGCCGCCCGGCGCAGGGCCACCATATCGGTGGTCACGAAGCGCGGTACATGGCGCACCGATAGCGGCCGGTCTCCGGGGCCGTACAGGTCCCATTCATAGCGCGGCGCCGGGCTGCCCAGCCACAGCGTGGGCCAGCCGGCCAGGTCTTCCGGTCCGGCGGGCGTGCCGTGGCGTTGGATCAGATCCGGGCTGGCGAGCAGCCCCAGGTGCCTCTCGGACAGCACCTTCATCACCAGGTCGCTGTCCTCCAGCGGCGGTTGACGGACGCGGATCGCCACGTCCACCGCTTCGTGCACCAGATCGACCCGGCGGTTGGTGGCCTCCAGATGCACGGTGACACCCGGGTAATCGCGCATGAAGCCGGCCAGGAACGGGCCCACATGCACATGCAGCAGAGTCACCGGGCATGCCAGCCGGATCACCCCGCGGGGCTCCGCCCGCACGCTGTCGATGGCCTCCTGGGCGGCGTCCGCCTCCACCAGCATGGCCTTGCAGTGCTCGTAGTAGGTGTGCCCGGTCTCGGTGGTGGAGAAGTGGCGGGTGGAACGGTGGATCAGGCGCACACCGAGCCGTTCCTCCAGGGCCGCCACCCGGCGGCTGAGTTTGGATTTGGGCACGCCGATGGCGCGGCCGGCCGGCGCGAAGCCGCCGTGCTCCACGGTTTGCGCGAAGTAATAGAGGTCGTTCAGGTTTTCCATTGCGCCGCCATTATCGTCCCATAAATAGAACAAAGCGTAGCACTTTAGCCCACTACCGGGCATACCGTCTCATTTATAGCATTCAAAGCATGGAGAGGCAGCCGGCTTCTCCAGCCATCAAGGAGCTATATCATGAGTACTTACAATCGCTTGAATAAGGACGACGCGGCGGTACTGCTGGTGGACCATCAGGCCGGCCTGTTGTCGCTGGTCCGCGACATCGACCCGGACCGCTTCAAAAACAACGTGCTGGCCCTGGCGGATATGGCCGAGTACTTCCAGCTACCCACCATCCTCACCACCAGTTTCGAGGACGGCCCCAACGGCCCGCTGGTGCCGGAGCTCAAGGCGCAGTTCCCGGACGCGCCCTACATCGCGCGGCCCGGCCAGATCAACGCCTGGGACAACGAGGATTTCCTCAACGCGGTGAAGGCCACCGGCAAGAAGCAGCTGATCATCGCCGGCGTGGTCACCGAGGTGTGCGTGGCGTTCCCGGCCCTGTCGGCTCTGGAGGAGGGCTTCGAAGTGTTCGTGATCACGGACGCGTCCGGCACCTTCAACGCCATGACCCGCGACGCCGCCTGGCAGCGGATGACCGCCGCGGGCGCGCAGTTGATGACCTGGTTCGGCGCCGCCTGTGAGTTGCACCGCGACTGGCGCAACGACATCGAGGGCCTGGGTACGCTGTTTTCCAATCACATTCCGGATTACCGCAATCTGATCACCAGCTACAACACCCTGACCTCGAAAGCCTGACCCGGTGGGCGCTCGCCGAAACGGCGGGCGCCCCGGCAGCGGGGTTAATAGCCGCCGCTGTCCAAGGTCTCCGGCAAGTCAGCACTCACCCCACCGCGGGCGGCCGCCTGGCCCTTGCTCATCAGTTCCTCGACCGTCATCGACGCCCCATTGAGAGTGACCTCGCCCTGCTCCAGTGTCAGGCGGGTACGTAACCGGCCGTCCTGCTGGCGTAGCCAGCCGCTGCTTTGGTAATCCACCAGGCCGGCGCGCAGGCCGGGCGGCAGCAGCGCGGAGGCGGCGTCGAAATCCACACTCAGGTCCACCAGCCGGGCCAGCGCCGCGGGCGGCAGCATCTGCAGCTCGGCGAAGCTCGGGTTGAGGCCGTCCAGGCCGTTGTAGTCGAGGGCGCTGTCCAGGGTGAGCTGGCGTTCGCCGGCGCCGTCCACCACCATCTTGACGGTCATGCCGGTGCGTTCGGGATGCAGCAGCTGGGTGCTCATCACGGTGATCATCTCTTCCCCCAAGGCGGCCATCCGCTCGCCCTTCTCCTGCATCGCGGCGGCGTCACCCTCGCCGCTCATCGCCTGCATCATCATTTCCAGTTGCAGACTGTCCAGCTCCTGGGAGATGCGCTGCACGCGGATGGCGGCGGCGCGGTCGAAGCCGTGCCAGTCAAAGCCCAGCCAGGCGCTGTCGACGCGCTCCGGCACCTGGTCACCGCTCAGCGCGTCCAGCCACAGGCCGCTGTCGCCGCTCAGGGTATCGCCGTCTTCCCGGGTGCGGGTGCGCAGGGTCACGTTGCCCGCCACCTGCTCGCGGCCACCGGCGCTGACGCTGAGACCGTTGGCCGCCATGGTCATGTCGATCAGCGGCAGCACCTCGCCGAGCATGGCCTTAAGGCGGACTTCCGCGTCCAGCTCGGGCAGCACCAGGGCGCCCTGCGGGCCGGCCACGCGCAGGTCGCGGCCGCGCACAAAGAAGTCGCCGACCTTGGCGACCGGGTCGTCGACCCGACCGTCCATGCGCAGCTCCGCCAGCGAGGCACTCAGCTCCGGGCTCTCGAACCGGAACGGCGACACCAGCACCCGCAGGTCCACGCCGCCGTCGAAGGTATACCAGCTGTGCCCGATCACCGGCGGCTGGCCGGCGAACAGGCCGTCGACCATCTGCTTGATTTCCGGCGGCAGCGGGCTCAGGTCCAGCTCGCTGCGCGCGTAGGCGAGCCCCAAGGACGGACCGTCGGGGCCGAACAGCAGCGGCCCGTAGTGAACCTCGCCGCGATCACAAAGCTTGCCGGAGTAGGCCTGCAGCATGGCCATATCCGGCGGCAGCCGATCGAACACCAGACAAATACGCGTGTCGGCGCCGAACAGCCCCTTGTCGTACTCGGCGATATCCAGCCGCACCAGGTCGGAGCCCGGTATGATTTCCTGGCCCGCCACCTGGGCGCGCACCGTGTCTTCCACCTTATTGCCGATCACATAGCCGGCGGCCAGCCAGAGCCCGCCCAGCACCAGGACCGCGAGAAGCAGCTTTTTCATTTTTCCCCCAACGGATAGTCGTTCCGGCTGATGGCCGGTTCCCCCAGCGAGTAACTATAGCGGTATCGCCAGAAAATTTTTACCGCCGGGTTGGCAGCCTCGTCGCCAGGTTGGTTCTCGGCGGCTACCCACCAAGCGATGCTGACGAAGCAAGGGTTGTGCGAGCGGGCCTCGCCCGCGAAAGGGGCGAAGCCCCGGCAGGATCCCAGAGCGCTCTCTAACAGCCGCACCCAAAAGCGTCTCTGGGATCCTGCCGGGTGGCTAAAGCCACCCTTTCGCTTGCCAGGCAAGCTCCCACAAAACGCCCGCTTCGTAGAATGGTCCGGCGCCAGCGATAACCCGGAGCCTCGGAATCTCCACTGGAGCGGTTCTGTGTTCTGCCCTTCCGGGACCCTGGAGAACAGGACGTTCGACAGGGAGCGTACAGGGACGTATTCACAGCGTTCCCGGAAGGGCAGAACACAGAACCGCGCCCCCGGCTGGAGAAACCAATCGCGATGAAACAAAAAAGCCCGGCGCGAAGGCCGGGCTTTTCGATCGGACCAGTGACGGCCGCAATCAGAACGCGAAATGCTCCGCGTCCAGCTCCATCAGGCTGTCGATGCCACCCTCGATGGCGCCTTTGTGGCCGGCGATACGGGGCAGGATGCGCTTGAAGTAGAACCGCGCGGTGCTGATCTTGGCCTTGTAGAAGTCCTCGTCACCGGCACCGGCGTCGAGCTGCGCCTGGGCCTTGCTGGCCATCAGCGCCCACAGGTAGGCCAGGGTCACGTAACCGGAGTACATCAGGTAATCCACGGAGGCGCCGCCGGCGGAATCCGGGTTCTGCATCGCCTGCATACCGATGGCCTGGGTCAGATCGCCCCACTCTTTGTTGCTGGCCGCCAGCGGCTCGATCAGCTCCTTGAGCTTGTCGTTGTCGGCGTTGGCTTCGCAGAACTTGTGGATGATCTTGGTGAAGTTGCGCAGCGCCTGGCCCTGGGTCATCAACACCTTGCGGCCCAGCAGGTCCAGCGCCTGGATGCCGGTGGTGCCTTCGTACAGGGTGGAGATGCGCGCGTCACGCAGGTTCTGCTCCATGCCCCACTCGCGGATGAAACCATGGCCGCCGTAGATCTGCACACCATGGCTGGCCGCTTCCAGACCCACCTCGGTGACGAACGCCTTGGCGATCGGGGTCAGCAGCGCCATCAGGGCATCGGCCTCTTTGCGCTCTTCCTCGTCCTTGGCCAGCTTCACGGTGTCGCCCAGCTGGGCGCAGAAGTACACCAGCGCGCGGCCGCCTTCGGCGAACGCCTTGCTGGTCAGCAGCATGCGGCGCACGTCCGGGTGCACGATGATCGGGTCGGCCGGGCCGTCGGCGTTCTTGGCGCCGGACAGGCTGCGCATGGCGAGGCGGTCCTTGGCGTAGGTCAGGCCGCCCTGGAAACCCAGCTCGGCGTGGGCCACGCCCTGGATGGCGGTACCCAGACGGGCGAAGTTCATAAAGGTGAACATGCAGTTCAGGCCTTTGTTCTCCGGGCCGATCAGGTAGCCGGTGGCGCCGTCGAAGTTCATCACGCAGGTGGCGGACGCCTTGATGCCCATCTTGTGTTCGATGGAGCCGCAGGCCACGCCGTTGCGCTCGCCCACACCGCCCTCACCGTCGGTGAGGAACTTGGGCACGATGAACAGGGAGATACCCTTGGTGCCCTTGGGCGCGTCCGGCAGGCGGGCCAGCACGATGTGGACGATGTTGTCGGCCATGTCGTGTTCGCCGGCGGAGATGAAGATCTTGGTGCCGGTGATCTTGTAGGAGCCGTCGGCCTGGGGCTCGGCCTTGGTCTTGAGCAGACCCAGGTCGGAACCGCAGTGGGCTTCGGTCAGGCACATGGTGCCGGTCCATTCACCGCTGGTGAGCTTGGGCAGGTAGGTCTGCTTCTGCTCGTCGGTGCCGTGGGCTTCGATGGTGGCCACCGCGCCGTGGGACAGGCCCGGGTACATGCTCCAGGACCAGTTGGCGGTGCCGGTCATTTCGGAGATGGCGATGCTGGAGGAGCCCGGCAGGCCCTGGCCGCCGAATTCCGGGTCGCCGCCCATGGCCGGCCAACCGCCTTCCACGTACTTGGCGTAGGCTTCCTTGAAGCCTTTCGGGGTGGTCACCACGCCGTTCTCGAAACCGCAGCCTTCCTCGTCACCGGAACGGTTCAGGGGCGACAGCTCGTTTTCGGCGAACTTGGCGCCCTCTTCCAGGAAGGCGTTGAGCAGTTCGCTGTTCACTTCTTCCAGACCCAGTTTGGCGTAGTGGCCGTCCAGGTCGAGAACTTCGTTCAGCACAAAGCGCATGTCGCGCAGGGGAGCCTTGTAATCAGGCATGTCGGATCTCCCGGAATGGTTTGCAATGCAGGGAAACCGGCCCCGGAGGTCTGTGGAAAGAGCAGCGAAACGGGGCGGGTCCATCGTCAGGACGGCAATGGTAGCGCCGCCCGAAAGCCGGTGCCCACAACTATTTGTGACCCGTAAGTCAAACAAGCGTTTGAAACCACTTTTCGTCCGGGAAGGCTGGTATAGTTCCGCTCAGTATCAGGGCACACGAACAGGAGCGACCCGCCATGATCGACCCCAACCTGCTGGATATTCTGGTCTGTCCGGTGAGCAAGGCACCGCTGATTTTCGACGAGCGGAAGAACGAATTGATGTGCAAGGCGAGCGGCCTCGCCTACCCGGTGCGCGACGGTATTCCTGTCATGTTGGAAGAAGAAGCTCGCACCATGGAAGACGACGAACTTCGCTCCCTGTAGGCCCGAGAACCACCGCCAAGGATGCCCCGATGAAACGGCTGCTCTCCTCATCGCTGTTACTCTTTTCCTTTGTTTTCGCCGCCGGCCAGACCGCCTTCGCTCAACAGACGGAGGGCGGTAACGGCGACGCCACCGCCGAGGATAACGCCGCGGCGGCCGCCCAGGAGCAGGCCCGCAAGCGCGAGGCCTGTCTGCTGCGCGCGGCCCAGACCGCCGGCGACGACGTCACCCTGGAACAGCTGCGCGGCTGGTGCGACGACGGCGCCCCCGAGCAGCGGCTGCCCCACGAGGACGCCCTGCTCGCCCGCCTGGCCCTGGAGCAGACCAGCCAGGAAAACCCGTTCGTGATCACCCCGCACCGGCGCAACTACCTGATGCCCTACAGCCACTGGAGCAACCCCCAGTGGAACGACCCGGACCGCGAGGACCAGAACCTGGATTCCGGCGAGGTGAAGTTCCAGTTCTCCCTGAAAGCGCCGGTGTACGACGACTTCTGGGACGGCAGCACCCTGTACATGGCGTTTACCGGGGTGTTCTTCTGGCAGGCTTACAATAGCGAGGAATCGCGCCCATTCCGGGAGATCAATTTCACCCCGGAGGTGTTCCTCGCCAAACCCATCGACTGGCAGCTGGGCCCGGTTCAGTCCGAGCTGCTGGCGTTCGGTTTCCGCCATGATTCCAACGGTCAGGACGAGCCCACCTCACGCAGCTGGAACCGTCTCTACCTGCGCCATGTGTCGCAGATCGGCTCCTACTATGTGTCGGTGATGCCCTGGTACCGCATCCCCGAGGAAGAGAAGGATTTCCCGCTCGATCCGCGCGGCGACAACAACCCGGACATCGAAAAGTACATGGGCAATTTCCAGCTGGAGGTGGCGCGGGTGTTCGGCAATCACGTGCTGGAACTGATGGTGCGCAACAACCTGCGCTCGGATAACAAAGGCGCCGGGCAGATCAACTACTCGTTCCCGATCAACGATCGCTTCAAGGGTCTGGTGCAGGTCTTCACCGGCTACGGCGACTCGCTGATCAACTACGACGATTACGAAACCCGCTTCAGCCTCGGCATCCTGCTCACCGACACCCTTTAAACCTTCCCGGGCAGGAGCGGGCTGTGGGAGCGGGCCTTGCCCGCGAAAGGGAGCGAAGCTCCCGGCAGGATTCCAGAGTCCTGTCTAAAAGCGCCACAAACAGCCTCTCTGGAATCCTACCGGCCGGCTTTGCCGGCCTTTCGCTTGCAAGGCAAGCTCCCACAAACCTCGCTTCGTAGCGAATCCTGGCAGGGTTGCCTCCCCGCTCTAGGGCAAAGGATACAGGTCACCATCCAGAGCCATCACCACCTTTTCCCCTCGTGCCGGGCGAATCGGCCAGCCTCCAGTAAGACCGCCGAAGGCGGGTAGCACGGTGACACCCTCGCGCAGCCAGAATACCGGGGCGCGCACGCTGTCGGCGCCGCCATGCAACCGGTAAGCCGGGTGCAGATGGCCACCGAGGACATGTCGACCGCTGACCGGATAGGGGTCATGGACAAGCCGGAACGGCCCCAAGTCCAAATGCGAGTGCCAGATCATATCCAGGTCGAGACCCTCGGCGTGACGGTCATGATTGCCAATCACGACCTCCGGGGTCAGTAACGCATGGCGCGCCCGCCAAGCTGGCCAAGCATCCAGAAACGGCTCACCCCGACTTGGCCGATGGTGGAAAAAATCCCCTAGAACGATCAGTCGTGCCGGCTGAAAATGTTCGATTAAAATACTGAGCCGGTCCAGGTCCGCGCGGCTCTCGCCCCCCGGTACCGCCAACCCACGGCGACGCAGAAAGGCGCCTTTGCCAAAATGCGTGTCCGCCACCAGCAACGCGCTGTCGCCGGGATAGAACAGGGCCCGGTCGCCGTGCAGCCAGACGGTCTCACCGGCCAGGGTCAGTGCCAGGCTGTCGCTCATGCGTCCCCCGCCCGCCGGTCCGCGTGTTTCTCCAGGCGCTCGGTCATGCGCGCCACCCGGTCGCGCCAGCTCTCGGTGCTCAGCCGGTTACGCAGGCGCTCCACCCACAGCGGAAACGCCAGCGGCGTGAACCGCTCGGGGGCGGTGAGCACCAGGGCCTGGTCGCGGGCCCGCTCCAGCACCGCCCGCAACCGGCCGATTTCCAGCTGGCTTTCCAGCACCTCGCGGCGCGCCTGATCCAACAGCAGGTGGTCCGGGTCGTAGCGGTCCAGGGTGTCGTAGAGCAGGCCGCTGGACGCCTGCAGCTGCTTGCCGGTTTTGCCCTTGCCGGGGTAGCCCTGGAACACCAGCCCGCTGATCCGGGCGATGTCCCGGAAGCGGCGGCGCGCCAGTTCGCCGGCGTTGAGCGCCGCCAGCACATCCTCCACCAGGGATTCCGGCGTCAACAGCGCGCGCCAGTCGTCCTCGTGCAGCGGCGGCACCTTGGCCGCGGTGAGCAGCTCCAGCCCGTAATCGTTCACCGAGATCGAGAAGGTGGCGGGAAACCGCTGCCCCAGCCGCCAGGCCAGCAACGACGCCAGCCCTTCGTGGGCGAGCCGGCCGGCGAACGGAAACAGGAACCAGTGGGTACCTTCGCGGGAGCGGCTGCGCTCGATCAACAGTTGGCGCCGCGACGGCAGCGCCGACTGGTCGAGCTGCACTTCCAGCACGTCACGGATCGCCTGCACTTCCTGGTCCCGGTAATCGCCGCCGGCCACCTCCTCGAGGATATCCAGCACCGTGTCCGCCAGCTCCGTGGACAGGGGCAGCCGCCCGCCCTGCCAGCGCGGCACCAGCGAGCGCCGCCCCTTGGCCGCGCGCACATAGGCGGTCATATCACGCACCCGGATCAGCTCCAGGGCCCGGCCGGAAAACAGGAACACATCGCCGGGCTTGAGGCGGGCAACAAAACTCTCTTCGATGGTGCCGATACTGCCGCCGCGTGGGTATTTAACGCGCATCTGGTAATCGCTGGTGATGGTGCCCACCGCCATGCGGTGGCGGCGCGCCAGCCCCTGGTCGGTGACCCGGTAGACGCCGTCGTCCTCCACCACCCGCCGGAACTGGGGGTAATGCTCGAGCACCGCGCCGCCCCGGGTAATAAAGTCCAGGCACCATTGAAACTGGGTGTCGGTGAGGCCGGCGAAGGCGTGGGTGGCGCGGGCCTCCGCCAGCACCCGGGGCGCCTGGAAGCCGTCGCCCACCGCCAGGGTCACCAGGTGCTGCACCAGCACGTCCAGGCACAGGGTCAGGGGCGGGCGCGCCTCCACCCGGCCGGCGGCCCAGGCGCGCCGGGCGGCGGCGATCTCCACCAGCTCGAAGGCGTGGCTGGGCACGCACAGGATTTCGCTGTCGGCGCCGGGCCGGTGGCCGGAGCGCCCGGCGCGCTGCATCAGCCGCGCCACGCCCTTGGGGCTGCCCACCTGCACCACCCGTTCCACCGGCGAGAAATCCACGCCCAGATCCAGGCTCGAGGTGCACACCACGCAGCGGAAGGCGCCGTCGCGCAAACCCTGCTCCAGCTTCTGCCGCAGGCGCCGGTCGATGGAGCCGTGGTGCAGACCGATCTCGGTGATCCAGTCCAGCCGGGCTTTGGCCAGCGCCTCGAACCACAGCTCAGCCTGGGCGCGGGTGTTGGTGAACAGCAGCGCCGTCCGGCCTTCTTCCAGGTAGTCGATCACCGGTTGCAGTTGCGCCAGCCCCAGATGCCCGGCCCAGGGAAAGCGGTCCACCTGGTCCGGGCAGAGGCCGCGCACCGTCAGTGTCTTGGGGCTGTCTCCGGCAATGCGCTCACCGCCGGGTTGCCCGCCTTGCGCGCCGCCGAGCAGCACCGCCATGGCCTGGTCCAGATTGCCCAGGGTGGCGGACAGCCCCCACACCGGCAGGCCGGGCCGGCGCGCGCGCAGCCACGCCAGGCACAGCTCCAGCTGGACGCCGCGCTTGCTGCCCAGCAGCTCGTGCCATTCGTCCACGATTACCGCGTCCAGGTGCTGGAAGCGCTGCGCGGCGTGCTTGTACGACAGCAGCAGCGACAGGCTTTCCGGCGTGGTGATCAGCGCTTCGGGCAACCGCTTGCGCTGGCGCGCCCGGGCGGCGGAACCGGTGTCGCCGGTGCGGGTTTCCACACGCCAGTCCAGGCCCACGCCGTCCAGCGCCTCGCGCAGATTGCCGGCGGTGTCCTCGGCCAGCGCGCGCAGCGGGGTGATCCACAGCACCCGCAGGCCGCCGCCCCGGTCGCCGCGGTCCAGCGCCCGGGACACCGGCCCCAGCCAGGCGGCCAGGGACTTGCCCGAACCGGTGGGGGAATGAATCAGGCCGGAGCGGCCGTCGCGGAACGCCGCCCAGCCGCGGCGCTGGAACGGCGCCGGGGACCAGCCCTGGCGGGCGAACCAGGCGTCCACCGCCGCCAGACCGTCAGCTGCCGTAGGCATCCAGCAATTCCTTGACCTGGGTCAGGCTGTCCGCCTGGTCCGGCGTCAGGTCCTGGCGCCAGCGGGCGATGCGCGGAAAACGCAGGGCGATGCCGGATTTATGGCGCGGCGAAGGCTGGATGCCCTCGAACGCGATCTCGAACACATGGTGAGGCTGCACCGACCGCACCGGGCCGAATTTCTCCACCGTGTTGCGGCGGATCCAGCGGTCCAGGCGGCCGATCTCCTGGTCGCTCAGCCCGGAGTAGGCTTTGGCGATCGGCACATAGCCGTCGCCGTCCGGCACTGCCAGGGTGTAATCGGTGTAGAGGTTGGCGCGGCGGCCGTGGCCGGGCTGGGCGTAGAGCAGCACCGCGTCCAGGGTCAGCGGATCGATCTTCCACTTCCACCAGTCGCCACGCACCCGCCCGCTGCGGTAGGGGCTGTCCCGGTGCTTCAGCATCAGCCCTTCCACCTGGTGCTCGCGGCTGTCGGCGCGCAACGCGGCCAGCGCCGGCCAGTCCGGCGCGTCCACCAGCGGGCTCAGTTTCAAGGCCGGCTCGCCGGCGTCGGCGACCAGGGTTTCCAGGGCCGCGCGGCGCTCGCGCAGGGGGCGCGCCCGCCAGTCCCGGCCCTGGTACTCGATCAGGTCGTAGGCGAGAAACGCCACCGGCACTTCACGCAGCAGCTTCTCGCCCACTGTTTTGCGCTGAATGCGGCGCTGCATTTGCGAAAACGGCAGCACCTTGTCGTGCCAGGCCACCAGTTCGCCGTCGAGCACCGCCTCGGGCAGCGCCCCGGCGGCGGCCTCCACTTCCGGGAAGCGGCCCGCCATGGGCTCCTCGCCCCGGGACCACACCCAGACGCCGTTGGGCCGCGCAATTAACTGGGCGCGGATGCCGTCCCATTTCCATTCCGCCTGCCAGTCGCTCAGCGGGCCGAGGCTGTCCGGTTCGTCCTTCAACGGCGACGCCAGGAAGAAGGGGTACGGCTGGCCGTCCCGCTCCTCGCGGCGCTCCTCACTGAGCAGGTGGGTAAAGAAGCTGGCGCCGGGCTCGAACTCGCCCATCAGCCGGCGCGCGATCAACGCCCGGGGCAGCCCGCTCCGTTCCGCCAGGGCCCGCTCCACCAGCCCCCGGGAGACGCCCACCCGCAAGCTGCCGGTGAGCAGCTTGTTGTAGAGAAAACAGGCCTCGCGGGGCAGCCGCCGCCACTGCGCCATCACCCGGGCTTTCTGCTCCGCCTCGTCCTGGCCGCGCAGGGCCAGGACGCCGCCTTCCACCCAGGCGGTCAGCGAGGTGTCCGCGGGCGCCGGTTCCGGGGCCGGGTCCATCAGCAGGCTGATGGTTTCCGCCAGGTCGCCGACGTGCTGGTAGGTCTCCTCCACCAGCCACTCGGGCAGGCCGCAGGCTTCGGTGACCCAGGCGCGCAGTTTGCGGGCGCCCACCAGCCGTTTCATGCGGCGGCCGGTGAGCATGTACACCGCCCAGGCGCCGTCGTCCGCCGGGGCCCGGTCGAAGTAGCGCTTCAGGGCGTCCAGCTTGACGCTGGTGCGGCTGGTGGCGTCCAGCTCCGCGAACAGGGCGATGAAGTCGCGCATCAATCGCCCTCCCCGCCGTACAGCGTGCTCAAGGCGCGCGCCTCGATGCCTTCCTCTTCGTTGAGATAACGCACCAGTTCGTCGCTGCGCCCGTGGGTGGTGAGCACCGTGCGGGCGCCGCTCTCGCGCACGGTGCGCAGCAACGCCGGCCAGTCCGCGTGGTCGCTGAGTTCAAAGCCGTAATCGTAGCCGCGCCGCCGGCGGTTGCCGCGAATGCGCATCCAACCGGAAGCGAAGCCGGTGCTGGCGTTCTTGAACCGCCGCATCCAGGGGCTGCCCGCCGCCGAGGGCGGCGCCAGGATCAGCTCGCCGCTGAAATCGTGCTGCCGGGACAAGGCGGACACCGGCTCGGTGGCCAGCATGGGCACCCCGGCGCGGCGATACAGCTCGGTCAGGGCCACCATGGCACCGTGCAGATACACCGTGCGGCCGGCGTGTTCGGGCCGGTCCGCCAAAGCCGCCAGCACCCGTTGCGCCTTGCCGAAGGCGTAGGTGAACAAAATGCAGGGCCGGTCGGGATGGTCGTCCCACCAGCGGCCGATGTCGGCGGCCACCGCTTCCACCGGCGGCCAGCGGTAACAGGGCAAGGCGAAGGTGGACTCGGTGATCAGGGTGTCGCAGGGCACCACCTCGAAGGGCGCGCAGGTGGGGTCCG
>MDTG01018075.1_pt1 | contig 13931 bp, 12 predicted proteins | sample 811421 | NCBI WGS metagenome assembly MDTG01 (sample SAMN05326645, study PRJNA326480) | marine metagenome | isolation source: seawater | place: Pacific Ocean: South East | collected 2011 | reverse complement strand
TAACCAATTCTATCGCATTTCCATTGAGTGCGTACCGAATAATAAAAACGGAGCATAAGGGATGGAAGATAGATTAGATCGGATTGAAACTAAGGTGGACAAGTTATCTGAAGCAATGGTTGAAATGGTTCGCATGGAAGAGCGTATGGTCACTGCGTTCAAGCGTATGGATAACATCGTAGACTATCAGAAAAAAGCTGATGACAGACTTGATGAAATGGAAAAGCAAGCAATCGTCAGAGGTCAAAAGATAGCCTTTGCTGAACGCATCTTTTGGATGATCGCCACAGGCGCAGTAGGTCTGTGTTTCGTATTTTTAAGGTAAAGTAATGGAAGAGAAGAAACAACTCACTGACATGCAGTCTCTGTTCCTAGAGCTACTGATGACACCTGAGTGCAAGGGTAACATCAGACTAGCGATGAAAGAAGCAGGATACGCAGATACGACCAGTATATCCTCAGTAGTAGGACCACTGCAGAAGGAGATCAACGAGAAGGCATCTATGATGTTGGCTATGAATGCCCCTAAAGCAGCTTACTCCATGTCCGAGGTGCTAGATAACCCAGAGGCTATGGGAGCAAGAAATTCGATAGCCGCTGCAGCCCAGATACTAGATCGAACAGGGCTGATTAAAAAAGAGCAAGTAGAAGTTAATAATACAGGCGGTGCTATGTTTATCTTACCACCGAAAAATGACGATTGAATGAATGGCCTAGTCGCACTCGACCCAATAAGAATGCGAAAATACCATATGCCTACGTAGAGTCCGAAGATGATCCACTCGTCTTAGTACCCGATCAGGAAAAGGCAGACTACGTAAATCAGGCTATGGATTACTTAGAGGAAGGAAACTCCTCTAGAAAAGTTGCTGCGTGGTTGATTAGTAAGACAGGTGACTCAATAACTCACCAAGGTCTTATCCTGATCTGGAAGCGTTTCAGAGGCAAAGGTAGTGAGAACCCATCGAAGAGGCTGAAGCAACTAGAGAAGGAAGCTAAGAAGAGAAAGCCAAAGACAACGGCTGAGAAGAAACTAGCCATAGCCAAGCGTAAGCAGACAGATGCGAAACGTAGACTTACACTAGCCAAGAAAGGATTAGAGCAACTCACTCCCAAGAAAGATACCACCTCAAGTAGTCTAGACTTCGATAGTATAGATCAGCAAAAGAAGAAGCAGGAAGTAGTCTTCGCACCTAATGAAGGACCACAGACAGACTTCCTAGCCGCCAGTGAACGAGAGGTATTATTTGGAGGAGCAGCAGGTGGCGGAAAAACTTTCAGCCTGATATCTGATCCAATGAGATACTTCTCAAACCCTAATTTTAATGGGTTAATTCTACGTAGAACAAATGATGAGCTTAGGGAAATTGTCTGGAAAACTCAGGAACTTTATCCCAAGGCATTCAAAGGAGCAAGATGGGCAGAGAAGAAGTCACAGTGGACTTTCCCAAGTGGAGCCAAGTTATGGCTTACTTATCTAGAGAGAGACCAAGACGTTCTTCGATATCAAGGTCAGGCGTTTAGCTACATAGCCTTCGATGAGTTAACGCAGTATCCAACCGACTTCGCTTGGAATTACATGCGCTCACGACTACGTACTACAGACCCTACCCTGCCCATCTACATGAGAGCGACTACTAACCCTGGAGGTATAGGACACGGTTGGGTCAAGAGGACGTTTATAGACCCTGCCCCTGCAAATACAAAGTTTGTAGCTAAGGACATCGAGACAGGGGAAGACCTAGTCTACCCAGACAGTCACGAAAAGGCAGGTGAGCCACTCTTCTACAGACGCTTCATACCTGCAAAGTTATCTGACAATCCCTACTTAATGGAAGGCGGTCAGTACGAGGCTAACCTACTCTCTCTACCAGAGATGCAGCGTAGGCAGCTACTAGAAGGAGATTGGTCTGTTGCAGACGGTGCAGCGTTTCCTGAATTTAGACAAAAGTATCATGTTGTTGAACCTTATGATCTTCCGACTGACTGGGTCAGATTTAGGTCATGCGACTACGGCTATGCTAGTTACAGCGCAGTTCACTGGTTTGCTATCGATCCAAGTTATGAAACTCTTATCTGCTACCGTGAATTGTACCTGACCAAACATACAGGCAGGGATCTAGCTAGGGCAATACTAGAGGCCGAAGGTTCAGAGAAGATGCAGTATGGGGTCTTAGACTCCTCCTGTTGGCACAAAAGAGGGCAAATGGGTCCATCCATAGCTGAAGAAATGATTGCTGAGGGCTGCAGATGGAGACCAAGTGACCGAACTAACGGTGCTAGGATCGCAGGAAAGAACCGACTGCATGAAGTATTAAAGGTAGATGAGGATACAGAGAAGGCAGGAATACAGTTTTTCAACACATGCCGACAAGTAATAGCAGATTTACCGATCATTCCTTCCGATCCTAAAGGTGGTGACGATATAGACGCTAGAACCTCACAACAGAGACACACTTATGACTCAATTAGGTACGCAGTTATGAGTAGACCGAGGGCTTTTAGCCCATTTGATTTTGGGCATGGCGTACCTCAACAAGTCTGGCGACCTGCAGACGCAATTTTTGGATACTAATATGGCATTAATGGACAAACCTCTACCAGATGAAGACTCAGATTCTAGCTTAGTTGTACCTCTAGCGGAAACTGGCGATGTAGAAGCGGAAAATACGGAGTATTCTGGTGCAGTAGCGTTTATAAAGTCGCAATATAACCGCGCAAAAGACGCAAGACACGCTGACGAAGAGAGATGGCTAGACGCATACCGTAATTATCGAGGACTCTACTCCAGTGAGGTGCAATTTACCGAAACTGAGAAGTCCAAAGCTTTCATAAAAATCACAAAAACCAAGGTTTTAGCGGCATATGCTCAAGTAGTGGACGTATTATTTGCAGGTAGTAAGTTTCCTATCGGAATTGAGGCTAGAAAGTTCCCAAATAACGTAGCAGATACGGTATCATACAACCCCAACGCCCTTACTGAAGAAAAAGTTAAGGAAGAAGCAGGTGTAGACTATAAAATACCTAATAATGTGGTGCGACCCGATTTAGCTAAAGACTTAGGTATATACAAAGAAGATTTAGAGGTAATTGAGGATGATTTAGAGCTAGGCGCAGGTAAATTACCAGGATCTATTACTTATGACCCTGCAAAAGTAGCCGCCATGAAGATGGAAAAGCTGATGCATGATCAGCTAGACGAAAGTGAAGCCCCAAAACACCTTAGATCATTAGCAAACGAGCTTGTTCTGTTTGGAACTGGTGTTATGAAGGGTCCATTCGCTCAATCTAAGGAATATCCACGTTGGAATGAGGATGGTGACTACGACCCCATAATGGAAACCATTCCTAAGATGGAATCTGTGTCTATTTGGGATTTCTACCCAGATCCTGACGCAAGAAATATGTCTGAAGCAGAATACACTATCCAACGGCATAGGATGAACCGTACGCAATTACGTACGCTAAAGAAACGCCCTCACTTCCGTAATGAGTCCATAGAACTAGCTCTCGAATACGGACCAAACTATGAGCGTAGTTACTGGGAAGATCACATGGAAGATGACGGTGTCAGCCATGAGATGGAGAGATATGAAGTATTAGAATACTGGGGAATATTAGATACTGAGTTAGCAGAAGAAGCCGACATAGATATTCCTAGAAAACTAGCCAAACAAGATGAAATCCAAGTAAATATCTGGATTTGTAATGGACAGATCCTACGACTAGTCCTCAATCCGTTTACTCCTAGTCGCATTCCCTACTTAGCTGTTCCCTATGAGATTAACCCCTACTCTTTCTGGGGTATTGGTGTTGCGGAGAACATGCAAGACACCCAATTGTTAATGAATGGCTTTATGAGAATGGCTGTAGATAACGCAGCCCTATCTGGTAACCTCATATTTGAGATAGACGAGACTAACCTAGTACCAGGACAGGATATGAGTATATACCCAGGAAAGGTATTTCGTAGGCAGTCAGGAAGCCCTGGGGCTGCTATCTTCTCAACCTCTCCGAAGAATACATCCCAAGAGAATTTATACCTATTTGATAAGGCTCGACAACTGGCAGATGAAGCTACTGGGATACCTAGCTACTCGCATGGGTCTGGAGCCGTTGGCGGTGTAGGACGTACTGCTAGTGGTATGTCTATGTTGATGGGGGCTGCAGCGCAAAACATCAAGGCAGTGGTTAGAAATGTAGATGACTACCTGCTAGGACCACTAGGTAAAAGTCTTTTCGCATTCAACATGCAATTCAACTTCGATCCTGAGATGCTTGGAGATCTAGACGTAAAGGCTAGAGGTACAGAAAGCCTAATGAGAAACGAGGTACGTAGCCAACGACTACTACAGTTTATGCAGATGACTAGTAATGAGGTTATGGCTCCCTTTGTTAAGTATGACTACATCCTGAGAGAACTCGCTGCTTCTATGGATCTCGATGAAGAGAAAATCTTAAACGATCCTAGAGAGGCGGCAATACAACAGAAGATGATGGCTGAAATTCAAGCAATGATACCTCAGCCACCTGCCCCACCACCTAATGCTGCAGCCCCTGCAGTACCCCCAGTTTCAGATCCTACAGGAAACGGTGGTGGAACCATAGTTCAAGGACAAGCTCCTGAGCCAGATGCTGCAGGATTCACTGGTCAAGGCGGCGGTGATAATGGCGGCAATCCACAGCCACAACAACAAGGAATTATTCAATGAAATATTGCAAACCATGCAAAACAAAAATGGCCTGTAAAAAAGCAGGAAAGTGTCTAAAGCGAAAATAATGGATAAAACATTTTATCAGTCGTTACTACCTTTGGTAAACGACAAACTACAATACGAAACCTTAAAACATTACGCTGATCAACGGATAGAGTTTCTACGCAATTCTTTAGAAACCTGTAAGGATCAACACCGCGTCTTAGAGATGCAAGGTGCAATAGCGGAACTTCGAAGGATAGCTACTCTTAGAGATGAGACTATCATGGGTGCAGAATGATATCTACTTGGGTAGCTGTTGTAACAATTTGCAATAGCATGATGGCTTTTGATTGTGACGCTATAATCCATCGAAAGACTTTCGAGCAAATGATTAATTGTCAGGAAGAGCTTACGATGTTTTTAGCTCTCGCAGAAAAGAGCAACGTCATAGCTTTTGGTGGATGTCACAAAGTTTCTGTGGACGCAAATTTACTTTAACTAGGAATATTTTATGGGTGTTCTACAAGACCTACTAGATCAAGATGATCTTCAATATGACGATCCCTATATAAAAGGTGATGGCGAGGATAATACGCCTAGTTATATTCGAGAGCAAAACGCTTTAAAAGGTAAGAGTACCGCCAACATTATTTCTGAGGGCGTAGATCAATTTGGACAAGCTGTTGTCAGAGACCCAGTAGGTGTAGCGAAAGCTATTGGTACAGGTATATATGAAGGTGGTAAAGAATTTGTACAAAATCCTGTAGAGACTACTTCTGAATTTGTTTCTGATGTAGGCGAGTCTATTTACAATGTAGGTACTAAAAGTCTGGCTGATTATCTTCCAGAAGGTGTGGATGCAGAAATGGCTACTGAAGAGCAAATGACACAAGCTCGACAGGATAGACTTAATGATTATCTTAACGCTTCTGTTGTAGTACCTGCGGCAGGAGTAATTACTCAAGGGGCAAAACTAGCTAAAGCCGTAATCCCAGATTTAGATACTACAGCGGAATATTTTAAAAATATCGATCTTGAGTTTAATCCTAACACTCTAGGGTCGAATTTAGGTAATGTTAGTTTAAAAAAAGTTAACAAAAATATTCGTAACTACGGTATGAAAAATGTTAACAATTTAATTAAAGCTATAGGTGACTACTCCACAATTAAAACTGGAGGGGGCAAAATACGAGATGCTTTATTGGGCATAAAAGTTGAAAATGGCACTATGGTGGCACTTCGCCCCAATCTTAATTCAACTATTCCCGATAATCCTTTAGGTGTTCCCGATAATCCTTTTACAGGAAAAAAAGGAGAGACAAGGCTTACTACCGTACATGATGGTCAAAAATCAACGACAGAAAACCCAGAAGGGAGTGTATATTCTTTTTTACCTTACGCTGTAGCTGAAAATGTTGTCTTTAAAGTAAATCAAAATTCTCGTAGGCAAATAGCAAGTAAAATACACGGTCTTGAAGTTGCCGATGCTAAAAACAAATTCCCTTCAATGTCAGTGGTAGGAAGTTTTAATGGTGATAGAAATTTACTGGATGAAGGGCTTGAGCTTGTTGAAATTGGAGTAAATCCTGCAACAAACCATTTATTTGTAGATATGTCTACAGGACACGCTGTTAAAAGTGCTGATGCTGCTATGACTATAGGGGATAGGGTGTACGCAGTAGGAGTAAAATATTGGAATGCAGAAGATGCTCCTAAAGCACAAGTAGCTTCAGATGGTACTGAACTTCCTAATACTGTTAAATACAAATATGCTAACGCTGCAGAAGAAGCTGCAGACAATAACACTGTACCTGCAACTGTAGAACAACAAACAGATGAAATGCTAGATACTAGTCGTAGGGTTGATACCAGATTACCGACTGACCCAAAAGGCGGTGAGGTTGATCTTGTAGGTAGTGGCACACTGATAACGGATACAGAAGCCTTAATGAAGGGTAACTCTAAGATGGCAGAGAACTTTGCCATAATGACACAGAGTTATCCAGGGTTACGTAACTTATGGTCTGAGGATGTAACGGAAACCGCACAAAATATTGTCTCTAGGATGACAGATAATATCGTTAGTCTTTATGATATGTCTGTACGTCTAGGGATCGCCAAGGACTCTGCAAATTGGTATCGAGGTGCAAACAGAATTGCTTTAGGTTTAGCAGACAGATTTGGTCTAGAAGACACAAAAACTGCAGGTGTTTTAGCAGCATTAAGTCCAGGGAAAGATTGGTTTCAAAATGTGGCTATGGGTGAACGCCTTATAAAACATAATGCAGAACTTGGTCCTAACGCTCCTTGGACTGCAGAAATGGATGCAGTCTCTACCACTGTGAAAGCAAGTAGTGGAAAGAAAGCAACTACCTCTTGGCAAGATCATTCACAGTTTGAGACTGTGCGCGGTAGACCTTGGGGAGAAATGGAAACACCTGAACAAAAGGCTATGTGGATACGTGCATATGACGAAGCACACTTTGGTTCTAATTTTAGGGAAGTAAATCCAAATGGCGATATACTGGGTGTAGTTGTTACAAAGTCAGGAAACCCTTCTACATTAGTACATCAAAGTTTTGAAAATATGGCTAAGGCAATAAGGATCTTGGATGGTGATGGAACATTAGAGTCCATATCCCCAGAACTTGGTAAAGCTTTTAAAGTAAGAAATTTCTTTAATAATATATTAAATCCAGACAGCCCAAAAGATGTTACAGTAGATACACATCAAATTGCTGCAGGATTGTTTAGACCTCTTGGTCAGGGCGCAAATGAAGTCAAGCAAGGTTTAGTTGGTGCAAGCAATACAGGTGACCCTAACAGGTTTTCTAACGAAGGTGCGAAAATTACTGGTATGAAGGGTAGCTACGGTCTGTACTTCGATGGAACTACTGAAGCTGCAAAACTTAGAAATGTATTACCGAGAGAAATGCAGTCAGTTTCATGGGAACAACTCAGAACATTATTCCCAAAAACCCTCAAAAGTAACAAGGCTTTTGTTCAAAGCGTAGATGCTATTTGGCGAATGGTTGATGATGGCAGCTTAGATCCAGAGGGTGCAAGAGAAATGATAATAGCCGAAGCGGAAAAAATGGGTGCAGGTGGTGTGCCTAGTTGGAAAGATTACATCGGTGAAAAGAGAGATGTTGGTATAGCGACTGCAGGTCTGATTGGGGCTGCAGGACTTGCAACGGCTGATGAAGCAGAGGAAGAAGAAGGTTTTGCTTCTCCTCAATAAGGAAATTAAATGGACCCTTTAACACAGCATCATTTTTATAACATAGCTAATGGTAAAGCCCTAAGAAACGATGACGGTACTCTATCTACGGTAAGAGGCATAGTCGTTAATATAGATGGCAGGGAAATGTTAATACCTACTATCTGGGATGGGAAGGAAGTCTCCACAGAAGTTGCCATAGAAAATGCAAAAAAATCAGGAGTAAACTGGGAAAAGGGTTTTGGCGATAGTGCAGTCCAACAGCTTGAACAAAGAGAACAAGAAATAAAAACATTCAAAGATGAGGACGGTAGGCTCCTTATGTCTGATGAGTGGACACCAGAAGAAGCCCAAGAAAAGCTAGATGAGTATGAAGACTTTAAGAACCCTGACGAAACAATGTCACTTAGGGATCTCGCTAAAACAGGGGTAGCTTTTGGATTAAGCACTGCCAAAAGAGCAGGTCTAATAGAAAGCCCTTTCCCTTATCTCAACTACCTAAAAGAAAATTTTAGCACTGGCGGTTTTATTACAAAGGATGATGGCATGAAAGGTCGATCAGAGGAAGACAAAGAAATAGCAGATAACAAGGAACAGGTTGATATTGCTGAAGCCGACAGAGATGAAGATGGCTTTGTTTCCCCTGCAGAGAGAGAAGTACAGTTAGCATTACAAAACAACGAGTTAGTAGATGAGGATGAGATGAACTTATATCACGGTGGGATGCCTTGCGGTGCGGATGGTAATGAAGAAGTAGCTTACGATGAAGTGTCTGGCAATCCAATACCTCTAGGATCAACTGCAGAGAATGTAAGAGATGACATCGATGCTAATCTAAGTAGTGGTGAGTATGTTCTACCTGCCCACGTAGTTAAATATCACGGCCTTAAACATATTATGGAAATGCAAGCTGAGGCTGAAATGGGTCTCATGTCGATGCATATGGATGGCCTCATTCAGCATGTCGAGGAAGAAGTCACTGAATGCCCAATGTGTGAAGGAAAAGGTTGTGACCATTGCGAAAACACAGGGTATCATTCGGGTAAATCCGATAGCGAGGGAACTGAGGAAGCCGAAGTACAAGCCTCAGACGATACCGAACAAGAAGAAGCCGAAGCGGAAGCCGAAGCATCAGAAGAAATTCCATCTGAAAAGATGGATGTAGAGATCGCTACTGTGAAGGTAGACGATCATTTAAATGACGATGAAGATATGGAAATATCTCCAGTGTCGAAACCCCTACCTGCATTTGTTAAAAAACAGAAATACGCATTTGCAGTCTAATTAATGGATACCCGATTTATCGGACCCATGAAGGATTAAAATGGCAAAAAAGCAAAAATATAGTCGCGCTCCAGAAGCTGAAGATGAACTAAGTTACAGTCAAGAAGTACTGCAGCAACAAGCTCAAGAGCAAGAACCAGTGGAACAATTAAATGCTGAAGAAGAATCTTATAAAAAACGGTATCAAGACATTCAGCGGCATATTCAAACGGTTAGGGATCAATCTGCTACACAAATTGCAGAAATGCAGAAGCAGCTTGATGCAGCCACAAGAAGCCAAATCAAGTTTCCCAAAACTGATCAAGAAGTTGAAGCTTGGTCTAAAAGGTATCCTGATGTTGCCAAGATTGTTGATACAATTGCCCAAAAAAGGGCTAACGAAGCTCTCCGCGAAGGTGAAAAAAGACTCGAAAAAGTAGAACAGTTTGAGAAGCAGATTAATAAAAAATCAGCCGAACAACGTCTACTAGAGAGACATCCTGACTTTCCTAAAATTCGTCAGGATAAGAAGTTCCATAATTGGGTAGCCCTACAGCATCCTACTGTTCAAGACAGCGTCTATAAAAATAATACAGATGCAGAGTGGGCAGCGAGTACTATAGATCTGTACAAAGCTCAGACAGGAACAAAAACTTCCAAGAGTGCCGCCCAAGCCGTAGGTAGGACAACATCCTCTACTCCTGCAGCTAAATCAAAAGCTGTATTTTCAGAAAGTTCAGTTGCGAGGATGTCTGATAAAGAGTTCGAGAAAAACCAAGAAGCTATACAAGAAGCATTAGCCTCTGGTAAATTTGAGTACGATGTGTCAGGAGCAGCCCGATAACACTTAACTATTGATATAAATAGGTGTCTATGGTATAATGACACTATTGAATTACTAAGAGTGATGGACACCTGATTAGGTACACCCTTCACCTTAACCTTCCAGATAAATTACTAACAAAGTCCACCAGTAAGATGGGAACCATACTAAGTATGACACTCCTATGACTACTGACACTGCGTTTTACTTATCTGATCTAGCTGCCTCACGTTGAGGCTAATTAAAAGCCATTTCATATAGGAGAAACACAATGGCATTTCCAAGCGCATCAGGCTATAGCAATTTACCCAATGGTAACTTCTCGCCTATCTTTTTTTCCAAAAAAGTACAGCTAGCCCTGAGAAAGGCTTCTGTAGTAGACGCGGTTACCAACACTGATTACAGTGGTGAGATCGCAAACTTTGGTGACTCAATTAGAATTATCAAAGAGCCAACAGTAAACGTCACCACATATGAGCGTGGTACGGCATTGGCAACTCAAGACCTAACAGACGCTGACTTCACTATGGTTGTCGATCAAGCAAACTATTTTCAATTTGCATTGGACGATATTGAAGAGGCGCACGCGCATGTGAGCTTCGGTGATTTAGCTAGTGACCATGCAGGATACAAACTGCGTGACACTATGGACGCTGAAGTACTAGGTTATCTATCAGGTTGGAAGACACCCTCTTCATGGGCAAGACGTTCAGCTTCAGGTGACATTAACGGTACTAAAGCCGACTCAAATGCAGGTAATGACGAATTGCTTGCAGCCAACAAGCTAGACATCACAGACTTCGGTGGATCAGATGTAGGTGGTACTTCAGAAGTAACATCTATCCCAATCGCTGCAGGTGGTGGTGCAGGTGGTATTACTTCTCCACTAGCAATTATGAACCGCATGGCTCGTCTAATGGATTCCGCAAATGTGGATACAGATGGACGTTGGTTGGTAGTAGATCCTGTCTTCGCAGAAGTACTAATGGATGAATCATCAAAACTCATTAACAGCGACTTCGGTGGCGGTGATGAGATGCGTAATGGTAGACTTCCAGGTACTATTCGAGGCTTCTCAATCTACAAGTCTAACAACCTACCCTATCTAGGTACTGGTCCAGGTACTGCAGCCGCTGCAGGTTCTGAAGCCAACTTCGGTGTAATGGTAGCAGGTCATGCCTCTGCAGTAGCAACTGCACAGCAAATTGCTAAAACAGAGACTTTCCGTTCACCAACAACTTTTGCCGACATCTATCGCGGCTTAAATTTATATGGACGCAAAATACTACGTCCAGAAACATTGTTCACTGCAAACTACAACCTTGCATAAACAATAACGACTCTAGGGGGCTAGTCAGTGCGTACTGGCCCCTTATCCTCATATTAGGACAACGCTAAATGCCCTCTACCTACATAGACTTATGCAACAGGGTTCTTCGAAGATTGAACGAAGTTGAAATACCTGTTTCGGACTTTGATACCACCAGAGGGATTCAAACCTTAGTTAAAGATGCCGTAAAATCTGCAGTAGCAAAAATTAATCAGGCAGAGTTTGAGTGGCCTTTTAATGCAGCCGAATTTACGCAAGTCCTAACACAAGGTCAGACCGAATACAATTGGCCTACCGCATTTAAGAAAGCTGATTGGAATAGCTTTCAAATATTAGAAAATTCAAGTTTAGGTGCAGCATATAAATCTCTTGGCTTCATCGAGAGAGATGAGTGGTACGCTAAACATAGGGATGCTGACTACACTGCAGGAAGCGCAGGTAGAAGTATACCTGATAATGTCTTTCCTTCTCATGGAAATGGTTTCGGGGTCACCCCCTCACCTAACGGAGCTTACAGCGTCAGATTTAGGTATTACTTAAATTATACAGATTTAACTGCAGCTACAGATGTAACAAGAATACCTGAAGCTTTTGATACAGTGTTGGTAGATGGTGCTTTGTACTACCTCTATATGTTTAAGGATAATATTGAAGCAGCAAATGCCACCTATCAAGCATTTACGTTAGGTATCAAAGACTTACAGACACTTTATATCAACAACTTTGAGTATGTCAGGGATACAAGGATAGCCTTCTAATGGCAGATGAAATTGAGTCCTTTAAGCTGATATGTAGGGGCGGTCTCAACAGTAATGAAAATCATCTTGATTTATCAGAGAATAGGCCTGGATCTGCTACTAGATTAGTTAACTACGAACCTAGCCTCTACGGAGGCTATAGACGTATAGAAGGCTATGATTATCTAGGTGGATTGAATACAACCGTTGGCGGCTCTAATGCCGAAGGTAAAGTACTTGGTCTAGCCATATATAAGAATGAACATATAGGAAATCCTTACATTATTGCGGCACGTAAGGATGTAGGTGCAAATACTTACAAATTTTATAAGTTTATTGATAATTCAGGTTGGCAGGTTATTTCTGGCTCACCAACTAGAAATTATGTATCTGGCAGCTTAACTGTAGATAAATTACGCCATGTACAATTCGATTGGGGTAGCGGTTCTACTATCTGCTTTGTGGATGGAGTAAACCCTGCAGTCGTATTTGATGGGGCTACTTGGTACACCTTACTACAGAGTAATACTGGCGGTACTAGTTCTGCAGGTGGTGATCAAATAGTAGATGCACCTTCAATTGTAGCAGAATATCAAAACCATCTATGGGTTGGTGGAGATCTTACTTCTCGATCTACGCTGAGACATTCCGCACCTAATGATCCTTATAATTGGACTACTGGTGCAGGTGGTGGAACACAAGTACCTGCTTTTAATGTACAACAGATAAAACCATTTAGAGATGATCTTTTTATATTTGGTTTAAACTCAATAAAAAAGATTGTTACTAATAAAAACTCCTCTGGTGGCATTACCTTTACTATAGATCAGGTAACCAACAACGTAGGATGTATTGCTAGAGATAGCGTAGTTGAAATTGCAGGTGACTTACTTTTCTTAGCACCTGATGGTTTCAGACCTGTTTCCTCAACTTCAAAAATTGGAGATGTTGAGCTAGAAACCGTTAGTAAGGCAATTCAAGTTACTCTCGTAAATGCCATTAAAAACTTTTCTACCGACACGGTAAATTCCGTAGTTATCAGAAATAAATCTCAGGTAAGATTTTTCGTAGGAGATAACACTGAAGAAGCGATTTATAGTTATGGTATTATTGGCGGTCTTTATGACAGTAGCGGTTCCATCGAGTGGGCTTTCGGTGAACTGAATGGCATTCGGGCTTCTTGCGCTGAATCTGGATATATAGGCACAACTGAATATGTACTGCATGGCGATTATGATGGAAAAGTTTATCGTCAAGAGGTGGGATCTAGTTTTGCAGGAACAGATATTACTGCAGTATATGCAACACCTTACTTGGATTTTGGAGATACCGAAGTCCGAAAAACAATTAGAAAAGTAAATACTTTTGTAAGGGCTGAAGGCCCTGCAGAATTTTTCTTACACCTAGATTACGATTGGGGCGACTACAACGTGAGTAGACCTATTGAATATCGAGAAGACTCTCAAGGTGGTCCAGTAAGATATAACGAAATAGATTTAGATTATGGAGATGCAGATGCTCTCTATGGGGGTAACTCAAAACCAATACTTACAGCGGATGTACAGGGATCGGGTTTTGCAACAAGGGCAACTTATGTGACGATTGGGCAATCCAAGCCCTACTCCATACAAGGTATTGTCTTTGAATTTTCAATTTCAGGGAGAAGGTAGGACATGGCAGGATATACACGCCAAGCAAGTAGTCAGATTATTAACGGTGCTGACATTACGGCCCCACCACTTACGTCTGAATTTAATCAAATACAAACAGCATTCGGCACTGGCGGTCACAGCCATGACGGTACTGCAGGAAATGCTCCTAAGATTAATCTAGCCACCTCAGTCTCTGGTTATCTCCAAGC
>MDTG01135853.1_pt1 | contig 13932 bp, 15 predicted proteins | sample 811421 | NCBI WGS metagenome assembly MDTG01 (sample SAMN05326645, study PRJNA326480) | marine metagenome | isolation source: seawater | place: Pacific Ocean: South East | collected 2011 | reverse complement strand
TAACTTTTGCAATCCAATCGTGTAATTCTTTTAAGGATTCCTCTTCATTTAGAAGAGGTATGACTATTGAGATATTCATAGTTTTGATGTCACAGCAAAATTTTAAGAAACAAATTAGTTTTATTCTACTTTTAACTTAAAAATCGATTCATTTTAATTTAGTAATTGTCTTCATCTTTCTTTTTTAATATCAATGCAAGTAACAACCCTACAATAGAAACTATTACTAGAGACGAGAAGTATCCTTTTATTTGATTGACTAAAGAAAAGTTATCACTATTACTTTGTTCTTCAATATTTTTTTCTATAATATCAATTGGAGTGTTAAAGTATTCCATCATTTCAGTTTGTTTGATGATTGATAATTCTTTAACAGTAACTTGTAATTCAGGGTCTAGTAATACAAAAATTAAAATAGTGAAAATTGTCGATAAAAATAGTGCTAATGTATTAGTAATAAAAAAAACAGTAAAACCTTCTTTGAAATTCATAAATCCTAGCTGCTCTCTTTTTAGGCTTCCCATTACCCAGAATGCGCTTACAAAAAAGCTAAGTATTACAAGTACTAAATTCCAATAACTTACAAAAAAGTTGAGATCAATTGCATAGGCGTAAAGTGTTAAGAATATTAAAAATGTACCATAAATTAAGCCAAATTTTAATCCTTTTGATTTTACAAGTTGATTCATTGTGATAGTTTTAGTTTTAACAAATATATTCATTTCATTTTTGATTTTTATTAAAATAAAAATATTAGTTGTCAGTTTGGTTTAATTATTTCTAAAAATAGTTCTTTTTTTAATTGTTAAAATAAAAATAGATTGTAAATTTGTATTGGCAAGTTCTACACAACTAGCTCCCTTTGAATCCTCCAGGGCGGGAACGCAGCAAAGGTATTAGGTTGTAGCAGTGTGATGTAGGTAGCTTGCCTTTTTTTATACCTTAAATTTAAATTTTCCAATCGTTAGTTTCCTTCAGTATCTTTTAAGATATTTGTTAAAATTTTATTTTTATGTCAAAGGTTGTATTAATTACTGGAGCTTCTTCAGGAATTGGAAATTCTATTGCTACTTTTTTATTTGAAAGAGGATATAAAGTATATGGTACCAGTAGAAGCCCTGAGAATGTTGGTGATTTCCTTTTTGAAATCATCATGTTGGATGTTTTACAATTGAATACGATTACCGAGGCAGTCTCTTTTATTATCAATAAAGAAGGAAGATTAGATGTATTGGTCAACAATGCAGGAATGGGAATCACAGGACCTATTGAAGAAACTCCCACTGACAAAATGAGAGCTGTTTTTAATACGAACTTATTTGGTGCCATCGATGTTATGAAGGCTGTTTTGCCTCAAATGCGCAAACAAAACTCAGGAACAATTATAAACATCACTTCGATTGCCGGTTACATGGGGTTGCCTTTTAGAGGGCTGTATTCAGCAACCAAAGGTGCTTTGGAAATTATAACTGAAGCAACAAGTATGGAGGTTAAAAATTTTGGTATTAAGGTTGTAAATGTTGCTCCTGGAGATTTTGCAACCAATATTGCTGCAGGAAGGTATCATACCCCTGTATTTGAAAAATCGGCATATAAAGTCAATTATCAAGCGAATTTAGATTTGATGAATACTCATGTAAATGATGGAATGGATCCTTTAGAGATGGCAAAAGTTGTTTTTAAGATCATCAATAGTAAGAAAACAAAAATACACTATAAAGTAGGTGGTTTTATGGAGAAATTTTCTATAGTTTTAAAACGAATTCTACCTGATAGATTATATGAAAAACTATTGATGCAGCATTACAAATTATAGTTGTTTTTTGTTTATAACTGGTATAAAAATATTTTTTAGAACGCTCTTAAAATAGTAGATGAGTTCTTATCTTTGCATAAGGGATTGAAGTATTTGTTTGAGCTCTTTTGAGAAGAATGAACACAAAGCGAGTGCGGAAAGCCCGACTTGGTTCTGAATGCTTTCAGCATAAAGTAATGCCAAAATTATAATAATGACAACTAAATAAATACAAATGAAATTTTTTATTGATACAGCAAATTTGGCCCAAATTAGAGAAGCACAAGCCTTAGGTATTTTGGATGGTGTTACTACAAATCCTTCTTTAATGGCCAAAGAAGGAATTACTGGAGAAGCGAATATTATTAACCATTATAAAGAAATTTGTGAATTGGTAGAAGGGGATGTTTCTGCAGAGGTAATTGCTACAGATTTTGAAGGAATGGTTAAAGAAGGGGAAGCTCTAGCGGCTTTAAACCCTCAAATTGTGGTCAAACTACCAATGATAAAAGATGGCGTAAAAGCTTGTAAGTATTTCTCTTCTAAAGGAATAAAAACCAACGTAACCTTAGTTTTTTCTGCAGGACAAGCGTTGTTGGCTGCGAAAGCAGGTGCAACCTACGTGTCTCCATTTATTGGACGTTTGGACGATATTTCTACCGATGGTTTAAATTTGATTTCTGAAATCCGTTTAATTTATGATAATTATGGTTTTGAAACTCAGATTTTAGCAGCTTCTGTGCGACATACCATGCACATTATCGATTGTGCTAAAATAGGCTCTGATGTAATGACGGGTCCTTTGAGTGCTATAGAAGGTTTACTAAGACATCCATTAACAGATAGTGGATTGGCTAAGTTTTTAGAAGACTATAAGAAAGGAAATTAACCAACTTGGTTGGTTTTGTTTAAAATGTCATTTCAAGATTTAATTTTGGAATGACATTTTTTAAAAGTAATAAATGTATCCAAAGAAAGAACTTGCACAACTCCTAATTTCAGCTTGTTATCAATTTAAAATTGAGACTGTTGTTATTTCTCCTGGTTCTCGAAATGCTCCTCTTACAATAGGTTTTTCTAATCATAAAGATATTGAAACTTTTAGCATTGTAGATGAGCGTTGTGCAGCTTTTTTTGCTTTAGGAATTGCGCAGCAAACTCAAAAGCCTGTTGCAATTCTGTGTACTTCAGGGTCAGCCTTACTTAATTATTATCCTGCAATTGCTGAAGCATTTTACAGTAATATCCCTTTGGTAGTAATTTCTGCAGATCGACCAAAACATCTAATTGATATTGGAGATGGTCAAACAATACGTCAAGAGAACGTATTTGAAAATCATATTTTATTTTCAGCAAACTTAATAGAGAACCCAACGTTTAAAATCCGTAATTCACAATTAATTGGAGAGGCATTACAGATAGCAACTTCAAATCAAGGGCCAGTTCATATAAATATTCCATTTGATGAACCTTTATACGAAACAGTATCCTTTTTAGAGGATTTTCATTTTCCTCATATTTCTATGAGTTCTTTAGAAAATTCAAGAGTAGACTATCCTTTTTTTGCAGATATTTGGAATCGTTCAAAAAAGAAGATTATATTGGTTGGTGTTAGTTTTCCAGACAAAAAAATCAATGAACTTGTTAATTTTTATGCGAACGATACTTCTGTTTTAATCCTCACAGAAACAACTTCTAACTTACATCATAAAAATGTAGTAGACTCTATTGATCAGCTTATTTTTTCTTTAGATGAATGCCAGTTTAAAGACCTACAGCCCGAGGTTTTAATTACGTTTGGAGGAATGATTATTTCTAAAAAAATTAAACAATTTTTACGTTTATATCAGCCCAAACATCATTGGAATATTGATGAGAAAAAAGCAATAAATACCTTTTTTTCTCTAACTGAATTTATACAACAAAAGCCTTCGGATTTTTTTGTAAAATTTAACAATAGTATTCAGAAAGTAACGAGTGATTATCAGCAAAAATGGCTTTCATTTAGAGATGAAAAAAGAGTAAAACATCAACAGTATTTCGATAAAATTTCCCATTCAGATTTTAAAGCTTTTGGGCAAATTATAGAGACGCTACCAGAAAATTCATATGTACAAATTAGCAACAGTTCTATCATCAGGTATGCACAATTATTTTCTATAAAAGATACGATAAAAGTCTTTTGTAATAGGGGTACAAGTGGAATTGATGGAAGTACAAGTACAGCAATTGGGGCCGCAGTGGCACACTCAAATCAGACTATTTTTATCACGGGTGATTTAAGCTTTTTTTATGATAGTAATGGGTTGTGGAATGAATATATTCATGCTAGTTTTAGAATTATTTTAATAAATAATTCTGGTGGTGGAATTTTTAAAATTATTCCAGGACCTTCCACGACAAATGCAACTAAATATTTTGAAACACCCCACTGTTTAACTGCAGAGCATTTATCTAAAATGTATGGTTTTGAGTATCAAAAAGCATATTCAATACCAACAATAAAAGAGCAATTAGACGGTTTTTACGAGGTGTCAGAAAAACCGAAAATCTTAGAAATTTTCACACCAAGTGCAGAGAATGATTTGATTTTAAAGAATTATTTTAAATATATACAATAATGGATCTACAAGAAGGAGATAAAGTGCAGTTTGTAATTGAAACTGAAACAAATTTGGGATATACCGTTCTTATAAATGAAGAATTTGATGGTTTGTTATTCAGAAGTGAAGTTTTTCAGGATTTAGAAGAAAATATGGAAGTTGTTGGATATATAAAAAATATTCGTGAAGACGGGAAAATAGATGTTTCTCTGAGGCCACAGGGTTTTAGAAATGTCATAGACAGTGATGTAGAAAAAATACTAACGAAACTCATCGCTAGTAGAGAGGGCTTTCTGATGCTAACAGATAAAAGCTCACCAGATGCCATTCGTTTTCATTTGAAGATGAGTAAGAAAGCATTTAAAAAAGCTGTGGGAAATTTATACAAACAAAAGCGCATTCTTATTAAAGAAGACAGAATTGAATTGGTAAATTAACAAAGAATCTCATGAGTATTTTTTATGGTTTATCAGATGCAACTATGATATGTTATTGCCCACCTAATCTTAAAATATTTTCATAAAAAGCATCTGAATTGGGGTCAGCAGGATCCATTTTTCCATACCCAATTTTGTAATATTTTAAAGCTTTTCTAATGTTTTTTCCACTTTCATAATATCTGCCTATATAATATTCACCTAAATGTGAGCTAGGAAATAATTTTAAAATCATTTTACCAAACTCAAGCAAGTAATCACCATTTTCTTTTTCGATAATTATATTTTCTATCGCATAAATATCTTTTTCTCTAATTCCTATTTTACTTCCAAAAAGAAATTCAATTTCTAGATATTTATTTTCTAAATAAGAGATTGCATCTTTTGGAGATTTGTTTTCGATATTTTTTTTAAATTCTTCTTTTGAAATCGGAGCATAAATTTCAAAAATTTTATTGATAGCTCTAGGAATAGCTTCACTCATTGCAGAGGTGCTATTAGATGTTTTTATGGTATCATTTATAATATGAAAGTTTTTTAATTTTAATGCTGCTAAATCTGTTTGTAAACGTCCTATTATAGCTTGTTTTTTTATTGAAAAAGAAGTTGAGTTATTCGTGTATAAGTAAAAAGTATTGTCTTCTTTTAAAAATCTGTTCAATTGATACGACTGAAATTCTTGTTGAACAAAATCAGAGAAGGTTGGGTTTATACAGATATATGAATTGATAAAGATTTCTTTTTCTTTTAAAAAATGACTGATTAAATTGGCGGAAGTTCCTTCGCCTACAAGAGAAATGAAGAGAGAGGTTCTGTAGTTGCTTTCCATGTAAAACAGTACCTCATCCCTTATAAACTCGTAAAAAGTAGTATTGCTTTTATTTAATTCCCCATTGTTCCTATTAAAATAAGTGTCTCTTTTTCGGGTATTTTTCATAGGAATACCCACTATAATTTGTTTCGGAGATTTGTCTTTTAAAGCAAATAGAACAGAATTACCAACGTAAGTATCAAACAAATATTCTGCATCAAAAACAATTGTTAATGGATAGTTTTTTAGACTGTCTACTTCATATCCTTGAGGTAAATAAATTTGAATATCTCTGGAGGTTTCCAAGATTTCAGACTCTATATTTTTTTGAATTATTTTTTGTGAAAATCCATGAAAGCAAAAAAGAATAAATATTAGTGTGATTGATTTCTTTATCATAAATTTATATCTTTATTTTTGTAAGAATTGATTAGTTCTCTATAAAGAACGCTCAAAATACTAAATTTATGATACAAACCGAATGGAAAACTGTTAAAGAATACGAGGATATTACATATATGAAATGTAATGGAGTTGCTAGAATAGCCTTTAATAGACCTAATGTTAGAAATGCTTTTAGACCAAAAACAACCAAAGAGTTATACGATGCTTTTTACGATGCTGGTGAAGATGTAACTATTGGAGTTGTTTTACTTTCTGCTGAAGGACCAAGTACAAAAGATGGTGTGTATTCTTTTTGTTCTGGAGGGGATCAGAAAGCAAGAGGATATCAAGGATACGTTGGAGATGACGGGTATCACAGACTTAATATTTTAGAAGTTCAGCGTTTAATTCGATTTATGCCAAAAGTGGTAATTGCTGTTGTTCCAGGATGGGCTGTTGGTGGAGGACATAGTTTACATGTAGTCTGTGATTTAACTTTGGCAAGTAAGGAGCATGCTATTTTTAAACAAACAGATGCAGATGTAACCTCATTTGACGGCGGATATGGTTCTGCATATTTGGCAAAAATGGTAGGACAAAAAAGAGCAAGAGAGATTTTCTTCTTAGGCAGAAATTATTCCGCTCAAGAAGCGTTTGATATGGGAATGGTTAACGCTGTTATTCCGCATGATGAGTTGGAAAATACCGCTTATGAATGGGCACAAGAAATTTTAGAAAAAAGTCCTACTTCTATAAAAATGCTAAAATTTTCAATGAACTTAACGGATGATGGTATGGTAGGTCAACAAGTCTTTGCTGGTGAAGCAACCAGACTGGCCTATATGACAGATGAAGCAAAAGAAGGAAGGGATGCTTTTTTAGAGAAGAGAAAACCCAATTTTCCAAAAAAGTGGATTCCATAGTTTTTGAGGATAGATTTCTGTTTGTCAGTCTGATTGATTTTATAAATAATTGAATAGATTTGTGCTGGTTTTAACGATCAAAATTTTTAGTTGCTAAATTTTAAAAATAAATACATGAAATCACAAGTAGTTACGTTTCTAATACAATGCCCAGATCAAAAAGGATTGGTAGCAAAAATTACCAGTTTTTTTTATGAACAAAGCTTTAATATTTTAAGCTGTCAACAATATGTAAATTCTATCGAAGACACTTATTTTATGAGGATTCGTTTGAATGCTGATGGAACAAATGTTTCAAAAGATCAATTAGAAAATAGCTTTTCAGAATTGGCAGCTCCTCTAAAGTTTAATTGGTCTGTTCATTATGGTGATAAAAAACAGAATGTGGCCATTATGGTTTCTCATACAAGTCATAATTTATATGATTTGTTGGAGCGATCTAAAGAAGGTCGCCTAGATTGTAACGTGAAAATGATTATTAGTAACCATGATAAATTAAGACCTATCGCAGCAATGTTTGAGGTTCCTTTTTATTATCTGCCAGTAACAAAAGAAACTAAATTAGAACAAGAATCTCAAGTTATTGAATTATTAGATACGAATAAAATAGATTTGGTAATTATGGCTAGATATATGCAGATTTTATCTTCTAATTTTATCAATCATTACCCTGAAAGAATTATCAATATTCATCATTCATTTTTACCTGCTTTTCAAGGAGCAAACCCTTATAAGAAGGCATATGAAAGAGGTGTGAAATTAATAGGAGCAACTGCTCATTATGCTACTGAAGATCTAGATGAGGGGCCCATAATAGAGCAAGATGTAAAGCCTGTAACTCACGAAAGTACTCCTACAACATTAAAAAGTATTGGTGCAGATATAGAAAAATTAGTTTTGGCCAGAGCGGTAAAAAATCATTTAAACCATCAAATTATAGTTTCAGGAAACAGAGCTATTGTTTTTCCAGAAGCAGGAGAATAATTCGATTATGAAAATAATTTGTATTGGGCGTAATTATGCAAAACATATTGAAGAATTGGCTAATGAAAGACCTGAAAGCCCGGTAATTTTTCTAAAACCAGATTCTGCAATTCTCCCAAGAAAAAACCCATTTTTTATTCCTTCTTTTTCTAAAGATGTGCATTATGAGGTTGAAATTTTGTTAAAGATTACTAAAGTAGGGAAATATATTGATGTGAAATTCGCCCATAAATACTACGATGAAGTTGGACTGGGAATCGATTTTACGGCTCGTGATGTACAAGCGAAATGTAAACAAAAAGGCTTGCCCTGGGAAAAAGCAAAAGCATTTGATGGAAGTGCTGTTGTAGGAGCTTTTTATCCAAAAGAGAAATTTGATTTAGCCAATTTAAAATTTCAATTGTACAAGAATGACACTATTGTTCAAGACGGAAATACAAATGCGATGTTATGGAAAATGGATGAATTAATTTCTTATGTTTCTCAATATTTTACCTTAAAGAAAGGTGATATTATTTTTACAGGAACTCCAGCAGGTGTTGGAAAGGTTAATGAGAATGATATTTTAAAGGGAGTTATTGAAGGAAAAGAAGCTTTTAGGATTCGAGTTAAATAAGTGCCTATTTTTTCACTAATTGTATTTAGGATAGGTCATCTGTATGAAGAGAAGAAAAATAAAAAATAAGAATTTGATAAAATAATAGGCACAGATGAATACAGAAATTATAACAATAGGAGATGAAATACTTATTGGTCAAATTGTAGATACCAACTCACAGTGGATTGCCAAAGAATTAAATAAAATTGGAGTTTCAGTACATCAAATAACTTCTATTCAAGACGACAAGCAACATATTTTGGATGCTTTACAACAAGCGCAAGAAAGAGTTGGTATTGTAATTATTACTGGAGGCCTAGGCCCAACAAAAGATGATATTACTAAAAAAACAATTGCAGCTTTTTTTAACGATGATGAGATGATCGAATATCCAGAAGTTTTATTACATATTAAAGCGTTGTTTAAAAAAATAAATCACCCCTTTAAAGAAGTTCAAATAGCGCAAGCCAACTTACCTTCAAAAGCAACGATGTTAATGAATCATTTTGGCACAGCCCCTGGAATGTGGTTCTATGAAAACAAAACGGTTTTTATATCTCTTCCTGGAGTTCCCTACGAAATGAAAGCTTTGATTACAAACGAGGTGTTGCCAAGAATTCAAAAGCAGTTTAAACTTCCTCATATCATTCATAAAACGATTACGACCTATGGTCAGGGAGAGAGTAGAATTGCTGAAAGAATTGAAGGTTTTGAAAATAATTTACCACCTTATATCAAATTAGCGTATTTGCCCTCTTTTGGTCGAGTTCGCTTACGATTGTCTGCTAAGGGAATTCATAAAGAGAATTTAGAAAAAGAATTAGACAACAAAATAACTGAACTATATCAATTAATTCCAGAAATAATTACAGGTTTAGAAGACAAGAATTCTTTGGAAAAAAGGGTAGGAGAGTTGCTTAAAAAAGCCAATAAGACCCTTGCGACTGCAGAAAGTGTAACAGGTGGAAAAATTGCATCTTCATTGGTTTCTGTACCAGGCGCATCTGCTTACTTTAAAGGAAGTATCATAGCCTATACTGCAGAAACAAAAATTAATTTATTAGGTGTTTCTAAGGAAACCATCAATAAACAGAGCGTTGTTAGTAAAGAAGTAGCTATTGAAATGGCGAGAGGGGTAAAAGAAAAATTACAAACAAATTATGCAGTTGCTGTTACTGGAAATGCAGGTCCAACTTCAGATCATAATAACCAGGGTGTTGGAGTCGTTTATATTGCCTTTGTGTCCGATGATCAAGAGATTGTTCAAAAATTTAATTTTGGTCAACCTAGAGAGAAAGTTATTAATAAAACAGTCAATAAATCGCTTGAAATTTTACGAAAAGAAATTCTTTAAAAATTTATAAAATTGTTTTGTTCGGGATTAGATTTATTTGTAGATTTGCACCTCGTTTAGAGATAATACTATAAAACTGTCGAGAAGATGTCTAGAGTTTGTGAATTAACAGGAAAAAAAGCAATGGTTGGGAACAATGTATCTCACGCTTTAAATAGAACAAAAAGAAAGTTTGACGCTAACCTCATGACCAAGCGTTTTTATATTCCAGAAGAAGATAAATGGATTACTTTAAAAATATCTGCTTCTGCCTTAAAAAATATCAATAGAAAAGGAATTTCTGCAGTTATAAAAGAAGCGAGAGCTAACGGAATTTTAACTAAATAAGCTCCAGCGATTTAAAATTTTATACCAATGGCAAAAAAGGGAAACAGAGTTCAAGTAATTTTAGAATGTACTGAGCATAAAGCATCAGGAGAAAAGGGGACTTCTAGATATATTACAACAAAGAACAAGAAGAATACACCAGATAGATTAGAAATTAAAAAATTCAATCCTATCTTGAAAAAAATGACTGTTCATAAAGAAATCAAATAATTAAATATCTAAAACTCATTCCAGAGTAGTGTAGATTTAAAAAATTAGACAATGGCAAAAAAATCAGTAGCATCGTTACAGACAGGGTCAAAAAGATTGAGTAAAGCTATAAAAATGGTAAAATCACCAAAATCAGGAGCTTATACATTTGTAGAGTCGATCATGGATCCCTCTAAAGTAAATGAGTTTTTAGCAAAAAAGTAATATATATCCTAAAAATATTCAAAGCTACTTTCTAATACAGAAAGTAGCTTTTTTTATGAATTAGAATTGTGTATTTTTGAATATTACTTTATGCTAAGGCTATTTAAGTAATCATTATTAGTATAAAATATCATAGTGTATAAGAGATAAAAATGAGTTTTTTTAAAAAAATTTTTTCAAAAGAAAATAAAAAAACTTTAGATAAGGGTTTAGAAAAGTCTAAAGAAAGTTTTTTTGGTAAATTAACCAAAGCAGTTGCAGGAAAATCTAAAGTAGACGACGATGTTTTAGATAACTTAGAAGAGGTTTTAATTGCTTCTGATGTTGGTGTAGATACTACACTTAAAATTATTAATAGAATTGAAGCAAGAGTAGCCAAAGATAAATATGTTGGTACTGAAGCGCTTAATCATATTCTTCGCGAAGAAATTGCAGGACTATTATCGGAAACGAATTTGGGTAATGAAACCGAGTTTACTATCCCTTCAAATAAAAAACCACATGTAATTATGGTTGTAGGAGTAAATGGAGTTGGGAAAACAACAACAATAGGTAAGTTAGCGAATCAATTTAAGAAACAGGGTTTGCAAGTAGTTTTGGGGGCTGCAGATACTTTTAGAGCCGCTGCCATAGATCAATTAAAAATATGGGCAGATAGAACAGAAGTACCTATTGTACATCAGGAAATGGGTTCTGACCCTGCTTCTGTTGCTTTTGATACGTTAAGTTCTGCTGTAACTCAAGAAGCCGATGTTGTTATCATAGATACTGCCGGACGTTTACATAATAAAGTTAATTTAATGAATGAATTGACTAAAATTAAACGGGTCATGCAAAAAGTGGTTCAAGAGGCTCCTCACGATGTTTTATTGGTGTTAGACGGTTCTACTGGGCAAAATGCATTTGAGCAAGCAAAACAGTTTACAAAAGCAACAGAGGTTACTTCGTTAGCAGTTACAAAACTTGATGGTACCGCAAAAGGGGGGGTTGTAATTGGTATTTCAGATCAGTTTCAAATTCCTGTGAAATATATAGGAGTTGGAGAAGGAGTAAATGATTTACAAGTATTTAACAAAAATGAATTTGTAGATTCTTTTTTTAGGTAAAATAGTCCTATTATTTTTTTGAAGTAATATATTCGTTTACAAAGTCTTCTAAGATATTTAAAGGAATTGCACCATGAGAGAGTACTACTTCATGAAAATCACGAATGTCAAATTGATCTCCTAAATCTTTTTTTGCTTTGGCACGTAATTCTAAAATTTTTAACATCCCAATTTTATATGCTGTTGCTTGACTTGGCATTACAATATGTCTTTCAACCATTTTAATAGCGTCTAATTCGGAATTTGGAGTGTTTTCAGTATAATATACAATCCCTTCTTCACGCGTCCATTTTTTAGTGTGAATTCCTGTGTCTACGACCAATCTACATGCTCTCCATAATTCCATAGCCAAGCGTCCGAAATCTGAATAAGGATCGGCATAGAAGCCCATTTCCTTTGGAATAAATTCTGAGTATAGACCCCAGCCTTCTGTATAGGCAGTATATCCACCAAATTTTCTAAATAAAGGGACTTCTTCTAATTCTTGTTGAATTGCTAATTGCATATGATGTCCTGGAATTCCTTCGTGATATGCCAGTGCTTCCATCTGATACAGTGGCATTGATTTCATATCATATAAGTTGGCATAGTATATTCCTGGCCGAGAACCGTCTGCTGCCGGACGATTGTAAAATGCTTTTCCAGCCGACTTTTCTCTAAAAGACTCTACTGCCTTAACAATGATATCCGCCTTAGGTTTTGTAATAAATATTTCGTCTAATCTTGTTTTCATTTGATCGATCAAATACACTGCTTTTTTTAAATAAGCCTCTTTCCCCTGCTTATCTGCAGTATAATAGAATTGTTTATCTGTTTTCATGAACTGAAAAAATTCTTGTAAAGTTCCTTTAAAATGAACTTTGTTGCGAATGGCATTCATTTCTTTATGAATTCTTGCAACTTCATTCAATCCTATTTCGTGGATTTCATTAGCTGTTAAATCTGTTGTTGTGGTTCTTTTTAATGCATTGTTATAGAATGCTTCCCCATCAGGAAATTTCCAGGCTCCATGATCGGAGTTTGCTCTTTCTTTTTGTTTTTTCATGAAAGAAATCAAATTACTGTATGCAGGTTTTACCGATCTTAATAATGCTTGTCTTGCTAGAGTTTCTAAATTAGATTTTGTTTTAGTAGTGATATCCAATTTAGTTACTTTTTCTAAGAAATCTTTAAATAAAGTACTTTTTTTATTAGAAGTATCAAAGGGTTGACCTACTAATATATTTTCTGAATCTTCAACCACTTTGTTAAAAACAAACTTAGGAGGTACAATGCCTATTGTTTCACGTGCTTCTAAATTTTGTATCAATTGAGTGAAGTATTTTTTAAATTCATTCAATCTAGAGATGTAAGCATTCGCATCAGAAACACTGTCAATTTGATGCATATTGATTAAGAATGCTGGTTTGGAAGACTGTGCTCCAAACATTTGATTTACAGGGTAGTTGTGTAATCTGTATTTGTAATCAGCAATATTGTTTTTTAGGTTTTTCTTAAACAGTTTATAACTCAATAATACATCCTTAGAAAGCGCCTTTACATTTACTGAATCTGTTAACCAAACAAGCTCTTTCTTATGTATTGCTAAATTTTTAGCATCCGTTTCTGGGGTATTATCATCTAGTTTTCCATAGTCTTTTTTTATTCCAAGTCTTGTTTGAAATTCGGGAGATAGATTTACTCGATCCTCAAATGATTTTTGTAAAAAAGCATTGACTTTTTTTGACTCTGCAATAATTTCGGCCTCTGTATATACTTTTATAGGTTCTTTTTTACAGGAAATGAATAAGGTAAAGGTACATAGACTGAGTATTGATTTTATAAGTAGTTGTTTCATAGGGTTATTTTTTATTTGTACATTTTTGTTTCTATTTTAGATAATTTAAGAATGCTTTATCAGTATTAAATATCATAGATTTTGTGTAGCATAATAAATTTAATAAAAACTTTAGACAAAGACCTTTGTAAATTTATTTTATTTGAAAAGTTTTTTTGTAATAACCATCTCAAAAACTATTCAAATAAACCCTAATTAAGCTGTATATTTGCAATCATTAAAAAAAGGATATGCGTACAAAAACCATAAAAAAAAATAAAATCAACGTGGTTACTTTAGGTTGTTCAAAGAATATATATGATTCTGAAGTTTTAATGGGGCAGCTTAAAGCAAATAATAAGGATGTCGTACATGAGGAG
>MDTG01122473.1_pt1 | contig 13932 bp, 13 predicted proteins | sample 811421 | NCBI WGS metagenome assembly MDTG01 (sample SAMN05326645, study PRJNA326480) | marine metagenome | isolation source: seawater | place: Pacific Ocean: South East | collected 2011 | reverse complement strand
TGTTTTTATGTAAAGAAAACCCAAACAATGTATTAGGTTTTATTACACAGAAACGTATCAAACACGATGAACTACCTCATTTAATTTGTATGACACCCGGTGTATCTCATAAAACGTCATCTATTAGCGATCAAACATATAGAAGTATGAGCGACATCGATACTGATTTTTTTATTGTAGGAAGAGCGTTGTATAACTCGGAAAATATCAAAGAAGACATTTTACACTATGTATCATAAGAGGGTATTGCCTATTTTTTTCCGCGGCCATATTTACAATATTGTTTTTGAGAAAATCCTTTTGGATTCTTACAGTCAATACTGCGTTTATATTTGGCCGACCATTTTCTAGAACGAGTCTTTTTGTTTTTTGGTTGAGTTTTTCTGTTTGTTTTTCTTGTTTTCGGCATTATATACATATACTCATATTTTAGTAGCCGTTCATATATACATCGGAATAAATTTGGGATGTGGCTAAAGAATATACATACGTCCAACTCACATACAAAATATATTCAATGTAATAGATGTATACAGGGAACAATGCGACTAACAAGAAAATCCCTGCCTTTTTCACCATAGAAAAGTCTTTATTGAAATACAGGGCAATAGCCAAACCGATTAAAATGATGAAGAAAATGTATACTAAATAAGTTTTAATATTGAGTAGCTTTTGGACGGCTTCGAATTCGTATGCTGAACGTTGAAAATCGGGCGATGATTCTTCCGACAACCGTTTCAATTCTTTGTCGATAGTGGCATTTTGTTCATTGACTTGTTTGGTGAGTTTCTTGTATCCACTTACAGTAATATCGCGTATTTTTTTCATATAGTCTTTGTATGACTCATTTACAATATTAACACTTTCTTTTGTGGCCATTATATCTATTTATATATATGTATATAGATAGATAAAATCAAGCATATTTGGCATAATCTTCGAATTCAAAAGAACCATTCGATTGTGTTTGGAATCCTTCGTTAGGATTCTTTGGGAATGGCATCAATGTATATTCTGGTGTAGCATTCATAGGAGCATCTTCTGGAGAAAGACCAGTGGAGTTTTCACCTTGTTCTCCATTTACCGCATTTTCACCATCACTTCCATCTAAGTTCTTACACACCGCATTTTTCTCGTCCCACACAGTGTTAGGTCCACAGCATTGGGGTCCGATACATCCAAATGGACCGAATCCAGTGCCGGGTGTTGGTGTAGGAGTAGAAGTAGGAATGCCTATTTTTTTGAATTCAGGTCCTGGGTAATTAAGTTCATCGTAATTCAATGGGTTGTGTTTTTGGATTTCTTTATATTGGAAATACATCACTACAAATCCTAAAAATACCACAATAATGACTACAATATCAAACACAATACTTGGTATGAATGGTAGATAATTGGGTAGCAATCTCATTAGCCAAACAATGACTAAAACTATTGTTAGAACGGCAATTATTTTCAAATAAGCGGAATATCGTTTTCTATAACTATCATTCAAGTTCAACATACGGTTTTGGCTTTCACGTGCTTCATCGATTTGTTCTTGTTTGTGTTCAAGACGTTGGTTCTCGCGTTGGACCAAGTCTTTGACGTTGATTTGATCAGACAAAACATTTTTCATACCGTCATTAAGAACACCCATTGAATCATTGATTTGAATCAAATTGTCCTGCATATCAGACAAAGGTGGTGGATTTTCATTATTGTATAAAACATTCGTTATATCGGCGATTTGTCTGGCTTGAACATTTTCAATACCGTGTAAATTATTAATCGACATATTGTATATATATTTATTATATATATACATACTAATTTTTTTCAAACAAAATTCAAGAAGACGAAGAACTCACAAAAAGGGCAGCCACTAAAAGAGTCGCACAAGCAATCGTTCCAGACACATACATCGTATTTTGTTGTATGAGTAGTTCATCAATATCTTCATTGATGGCATCTAAAGTATCTTTATCTTTGTGAATATATGGATTGATTTTCTTATCTCTTTGGAGAACCCAGTGGTCATCGTATTTTTGATTGTGCTTCAGGAAAAAAGCATTTTTCTCTTTCCATTTATCGGTGTTTTCTACGATTTCATCTCTGTTTTGAATAATATCATTACCTATGGCAACATAATCTGCTTTTAAATCGTCCATATTAGCGGCCATACTTTGAAAAGTAAGAGGTGTATGAGTTGGTAAAGGTGTTGGTGTCATATATATATCTAAATATATTACATTTTCATAAACAAGAAAAATAGAAGACTAGTAGCCAAAACGGTTCCAATAACGGTTGTGTAAATAGTGTAATCCAGTTGTTTTTTAATATCGGCAAAATTATCGTCTTCATATAAAGAATCCAAGTCCTTATCTAGTGAAGAACGTAATTTTTCATTTTCTCTTTGAATTTTCATTATTTTGTCATAATTGTCTTGGAACTCGGGTTCTCCACTTTTATCTACAAGTTGTTGAAGGATATTTGTTTGAAAACTCGCCAACATATTATTCAAATCTTGTAATCTCTGACACAATTGTTTTTTATCAGAAAGAACATTTGGATTTGTTTCAGAAACCATTGAAGAATACGATGGAAATCCATATTCGTAATTAGACCCTAAATTACTAAATATTTTTTCGCATTCAACTTTCGAAATAGTTGGCTTCTTCGGCATTCGCGGTATCTTCTCATACAAATTACATTGTCCGGCTATTTGTGCCATTTTTATAAACTTGTTCACCTCACTCAATATATAGTTTTCAGCATCAAACACATTGTATGGTCCCTTTGTGGTATATAGTTCATTGTTTGCCGTGTCTCTTTTGTCGACATATGATGGATTCAACTGGGAACAATCTAATGCGGGTTTTGATTCGTGAATATATATGTTGTGTTTGTTCAATGGATGTTTGGTGTTGGTGTTCATATATATAGTTTTCTAGATATATATATGTTAGATTTTCTTTATGAACTAGGAGCAACTGCTTTGGCGATTTCTTCCGGTTTGGCTTTTGTCAATAAATATACCGCTGCCAATCCAGCCAACACTCCTGCGGACATATTAATCACTTTCAAATACGCAGATTTATAAGCAATATTGGCGTCTTCATACAATTGGTCACTAGCCATTCCGGTGTTTTTCTTCACACGAAGTTCATTGGCCTTATTTTTGTTTTTACATATAGAACGGTAATAATTATACACTTCTTCCACAATATTACTTGTATCAACTCCTACAGATAATTCACCCAATGATTCACCGGAGGGATCAGCATTTCCTTTTGATTCTAAAGTAATATCAACAGAATTCAAATTGTCTACTCCGGCTAACACACTTTTCTTCAAATTAGCTTGTTGCGATTCGTCTAAATTAGTAGTATCTACCAATTCACAATGAGAATGTGGATTGTTGTCATACACTTGATTTCCTATTGGTGTACATTTACAGCCGTTTTCTCCTGTATCGTCATAATAATACGCTTGATAATGATAATGTAGTTTCGTGCATTTATTAGTAATCAAACACTTGGGTTGTTTTTCGTTTTTCGTGAAAAAACTAGTGGTTTCGTTCGATGACGCCGCTTTTTTAGCGTCCATTTCAGGAATTCCATCCAATTCTCCTTCTGGAATATTTTCCCCAAAAGGGCTCACAGAGACACTTTTGATGGTTGGAAATCTGAAGTTCAAATTCATTTTGTCGCCGATTTTACCATATTTATTTTGTTTGAGAGTAATAACACCTCCATTATCGGTTTGAAAATCGTAGCTGTTGGTTTTGTCGTCGAGTTTCATATTTCCTTTTTTTGTAAAAGCATACATAACATCTTCGAAATTATTGATACCTTCATCTAAATCAATGTTCTCCAAATATATTTGAAGATTTTGCTCAATATCTCTCATAAAGTTTTCTTTGTTATTAGGCTCTAGGATTTGTTTACATTTGTCTTCTGAAACTTTTCCTTTTCTATCCGTGATGATATTAGCATTATCTGATTTAAATTTTGAATATAAAAAATCATTCTCATTATATCCAATGGTGAGATCTGACATATTTATTTAAAGTATAATATAGTGTTTGATTTTATTTTTACACACATACACGATAATATGTAGCATCCACTGAAGTGACACTTTTACGGATTAGTCTACAAATCTGTTTTGGTCTCAATCCTACAGCTAATGCTTGTGGGTCGAATCTTGATATTTCCGGTAAACTACTTAGTTTGTCGAAATTTTTCTCGATTTTTAATCGTGCTACTTCATCTTTATCCAATATATCAATTTCTGGAACAAGGGTATGTTTCAATATATTGAATTGAAGACGTTTGATATTATGAACGACAACAAACACACCATCGTGGTCATACAAATACTTTAGTTTGGTAGTAATCGTATCGTTCGGTTCTTCTTCTGAAATCACAATGATGGTGTCTTTTTCTTTATTGGTCAATACATTTTCAATGTCAAATAAATCTTCTACGAGTTCATCTAAATTCTCCTTTCTGATCTGTTTATTGTTATTATTTAGCATATGTTTGACATATACTTTAGAACCATCGCTTTGACGTTCTACCAACATATCTAATTGGCTGTTCGAATACATCGAATTGATTTCATTCACACTAAACGTTGTATACTCAGACACGTCATATTTTTGATGATTTAGCAATTCCAATATTATATTTCTCGCATTGTATACTTCCAAAATATAACTGCTAGATAATGATGACATCAGACAATTTGTATTATATATATTTACTATCTTTTAATTTATTTGAATCAATTTTTTAATAATAACCTTAATATTCTAAAACTTTAGGAATTTTTAATGATTTCAATTTTTAGGTTCTCAAATTCTTTCGAAAAGATTTCATTCAAAGAAATTCAATGGAAAATATTTAGGAGTTTTACTTTTCATTTTTTCATACAAAATATTTCGAAGGATTTGAGAACCTGTTGAGAACCAACCATCCAAAAATGGCCATTTTTAGGCGTTTTTCGAGGATTTTCATATGTTAGGTTCTCGAAGGTTCTCAAACTCTTTAAAAAAATTTGTTTCAAAAAAATCAAACAAAAAATACTTTAGGAAAAATATTCGAAATCCATGATCCGAAAATATTTAGGATATTTGAGAACCTTCAAATATACTTTTCCAAAAGTTCTCTAAAACGATTGTTTTTTTCTGTTTTCTTTTGTTCTATTTTAGCATCTCTAATTTTGTCATAAAATGCTTTGTCTGTAAGTATTTTATGTATGGTGTTTTCGTATCTCAGTTCTGGTTCAAGTGACTCTTGGTATTGTTTGTAGTTTTCGATGTCTTGTTTATGTTGTTTGATTAGTTCCCTGTGGTGGCTTGGATGGACACCAGAAAGGTCTAGTTCCATGATTCCTTTGTATCCGGGTATTGTTTTATTCATATTGATGTATAATAGATTGTATGAAAATATATTATCGATTTTCTCAAACAAGAATATTTAGGGAAATCATTCATCTTTGATAAAATAATAGATAGGATAGTTTGTGTCTGGTTTGAACAAGAATTGTATTTTGAAATTCATTTTGGTTGCCCAGTCATTAACAGCATTTTTTGTTTCGGGCCAAATAGAACCATAATCGTCGCCAAGCAACCAACCACCTTTTCTGATTTTCTTCCACCAAAAATTCAGATCATTTGTAACTGCTTGATAAGAATGGTCAGCGTCTATAAAAACAAGGTCTAAATGTTCGTCGGGGACTTCATCGTTGGTAATGTCTGTGCTACATTTGCGATACCAAGTGTATTTATCGTTGTAGGGTTGTAGATTCAACTTGATATTTTTGACAAGGTTCTCGAATCCTCCGTATTTCAATACATCATTGGCGAAATCATCGTTGAGATAATATTTAGTCGGATCGATCAAATATAAATGGTCGATGTTTGTATTGTCTAAAATTTCCTTTGCGTGAAGACCATATCCTATACCGACTTCAGCACACTTTTTGAAATTGTTTTCATTAATCACTTTTGATACTACACCATAATATAATCGTATCCATGAACACATCTCTTTTCCACTGATTAAATCCTTATAATAATCATCCATCATATACATTCATTTCATAAAGATATTTCAAGAATAGAACACAAAGGATATTTAGGAAATTTTCATTTCATTTTTCATACAAAATATTTTAGAAGGATTTGAGAACCTACTGAGAACCAAAAATAAAAAGTCCAAAAATGGCCGATTTTTGATTGATTTAGGGGATTTATTATGTTAGGTTCTCAATAGGTTCTCAAATCCTTTAAAAAAATTTCTATGAAAAAAATCAAACAAAAAATACTTTAGGAAAAATATTGGATTCTATACATCCAAAATATTTCAAGGTGTTTGAGAACCTATTTATATTTAGTTGTTCGTTTCTTAGTTTTTTTAGATTTCTTTTTGGTTCTTCTTGTTTTTCTTCGTTGTTTAGGTTTCCCTCCGCGTGGTTGCACATTGAAAAAATCGGCTCCCAGCTCATTAGGTAAATCCCCAAGTAGTGCCATAATTTCATCATTTACTCTATTTCTATCTTGTAGTCTCATTTCGTTATAAGAATCCGGGATTTTTCTGGATGGCCGACTTTCTCTGTATCTTTTATTTCTGTCATTTTGTTCCTCTAATGCTTTTCTTTTTTGGTCATTTGTTCGTTTGTCTTTAGGTTCAGGGGTTGCTCCCAATCGAACTGCTTCTTCTTCACTGATGGATGTTGAGTCTAAAGTATTATTGAATGGTATCATACAATCTAATTTTGTAGTGTTGTAACCAGTTTGTTCAAGTTCTTTTTTGATGATGTTATGTTTGGTTGCGTATAAATGATACATTCTGAACTTCATATTTGAACTGATTGTTGAAGCACTACTAAGCATATTACAGACAAATTCCATATAAAAAATTTTTTGCTCAAGTTGAAAACTCTCTAAGAAAAATATAAGATAAACTAACATATTGTTATAAAAATCCATAATTGGTTTTCCTTTACGATGCAAATCTATGATTATAGAATGTATAATTTCATTAAAGTTGTCTGGAAACATTTTGAATAAAGTATAAATTGTATCGTGAATCGGATTTTGAACGTGCACGTTTGATTGAAATATGGAATCTTGGTCAAAAACGTTAGGATTTTGTTTGAAGTGTTGAGTCGATATTGCTTTCATAATGACATATGTATTGTACACCAATGTTTTCATTTCATTTATGAATTCCTTTCTATTTTCATAGTTTTTTATTCCCATGAAAGTATTTTCTCGTTTTATACGTTCGATAGTTTCAATATTGATTCTTACTTTTTCATATGCTTCTTCAAATATATCTTTATTTCCAGACATATAATTCTATATATAAATTCAGATATTTTATATTCGTGTATTCAAAAATATAAAATGGTGTAAATCACGCTTTTTTAACGAAAAAACTCTTGGTGAAATCAAGAATAGACCCTGAACTCTCTTCTTTCTTTTCGTCTTTTTCTTCGGCTTTCTTTTCCTTTTGTTCAGGTTCTCGAACATCTTTCATATTGATCGAACCCGAAGTATTGGTATTTGTAGGATCATTTCCATCATTCCCATGGACTTCATTCTTGTCTCCTACAACGACCGTAATATTCGGAGCAGCCATTGGAGGTGCCATTGGTTGTAGTGGTTGAGGGGTAAGAAGTGGTCGATTGAACATTTGTTGCTGCTGCTGTTGTTGTGTTTGATATAATGATGAGTCAATCGTAAATGGATATGTGATTTCATTGGGTTCTACGACTAAAATGTTGTCTTTTTGAATGTGTGGGTTATTCGTTTCAATAGTAATAAATTCGGGACCTATTTTCTTTATTTTATAAACAATAGGTCTTTGTGTTACAGGGTCAACGGTAATATTTTTGAGTATCACGTCATCTCCTACAGCAAATTCCTTGTTTTCATCGTCATCTTTTTTCTTGGCACCACCCATTAAAGAGTCCGGTGCCCATTCAGGCGTTAATGGAGCGAATTCGGGCTCATCATCGTCATCGTCTCTAGGAGGTGCCCATTCTGGTGAAGAAGGTGCGAATCTAGGCTCATCATCGTCATCTCTAGGAGGAGCCCATTCCGGTGAAGATGGAGCATAAGGTGGACTATCAATTGGATAATCATTGTGTGGGAGTTGCGTGGCTTCTTCTTCTGCGTCAGGAATATCAAAGGCTTGATCGACGCTTTTATTTTTCAATTCATCTGTAGGGTCTTTCTTTTTGAGAGCTTCGCGAATGTCGTGTTGTATTTTCGAAATAGTTTCCTTTGTCTCCAGATGTTCCAAGTGTGAGAGTTTATTAATGTTTTTCGAAAATGAAAGTTCTTCAAGATGGTTAATGCTATCTTCCGTGACAACTCTCAACGTCATATTGAGAACCTGTAATTCTTGTATGAGTAATTTGAAAGTGTATGGAATACAAATAATACTGAAATCACGTCCGAATTTAGAAATGTTCACCACTTTCATATCATTTCCCGCAAGAGAACCTACAAATTGTAAAGGTCCATCCGCCATAGGACTCAAAAACAAGTTCTTCGATGGATTATACACACTAATCATACCGGATTTGTTACAAATCGCCATATAATATTCATCACCGCGTTCCATCATCGACTCTGTAAGGAAATTAGTAGCACCGTGTGAAATAATCGAATCACGTTCCATTTCTCCAATACGCAATCCACCATCGTTGGCCCTACCTCCAACAGTTTGTCGTGTAAGAGCTGCTCTAGGACCCCGTGCCCTATAATTCACTTTATCCTTTACCATATGTTTGAGACGCATATAAAATGTAGGACCAATAAAGATTTCGCTCTGAACCTGTTCTCCAGTCATACCATTATACAGGATTTCATTACCACTACTGTGGAATCCTTCGCGAGTAAGGAGTTGTCCATAGGCTTTGATTTTAGACGCATCATTACTGAAAGCAGTGCAGTCAGCAAATCCTCCATAAGTCGCAGCGACTTTTCCTGTAATGGCCTCTACTAAGTGTCCAATAGTCATTCTTGTAGGAATCGCGTGGGGGTTGATAATTATGTCTGGACGAGTGCCATTGCGTGTAAATGGCATATCGGTTTCAGGAACAACTAATCCCACAGTTCCTTTTTGACCGGCACGAGAGGCCATTTTATCTCCAATCGCAGGAATGCGGATTTCTCTAACACGAACTTTAGCAATTCGTTTTCCTTCTTCACCTTCTGTAATGAAGCTTTTGTCCACGATTCCGAGTTGGCCCTTTTTGGGTGTTTTTGATGCGTCTTGTCGATGAGTCATACCAGTATGGGCCGTGGTCATACCGATTAAAACGGTTTTATCATTTACAGGCGTGCCTTCCTTAATAAGACCATTTGAGTCGAGCTTATCATAAAAACAATCGCTCTTAATTCCAATCACATTGGGCGTATTTTCGATGTTTGAGAAAATCGTTTCGCTAATTTGGTCTTCGGTTTTTGTTCGTTCTTCGTGAGTTTCATATGTGGTGTAATAGGTCGTTCTAAACAAACCACGTTGGAGTGCTCCTTCATTTATCAATACCGCGTCTTCCACATTGTATCCGGTGTAACACATAATCGCAACAACACAGTTTTCACCGTATACGTTTTCTTCTTGATTAAAATGTTCCAAGTATCTGGTTTTTACTAGAGGGATTTGTCCATTGTTGAGAACCACGGCGGATTTGTCCATTCTTACTTGATAATTTGTATGATAAATAGACGCGGCTTGTTTAGATTGACCACAAGAAAATGAATTACGTGTGGCGGGATTATTTTCAGGGAAATTGATTAAATTACACATCATACCAAATATGAGGGATTCGTGTATTTCCGCGTGAGTATATCGTTTGTTGTTTTTGATGGTTTGTTTATTTAGAGCAATCAATGTGTCTTCGCTTTCGCTGGTGTCAATGTAATCAAGAACGGCTTTATTCTGTATGAATGCTTCGAGTTTAGCCGGATTGTTTTCATCTTTGATTCCGTAGAGTTCTTGTAGTTCATATATTTTCATATTATTTGTATGAAACTTCTCATCTTTTTTCTCATTGAATCCACTTACAAGGTTGGTCCAAGTGATTTCGTCATTTTCGAGTGCTTTTATAAACTCAGGACTTTCAAATGAGAACTTATTGGTTTCTTTGTCTTTATAGAAAATAGGTCTACATAAACGGCCAGCATCAGAATACATAATAATATGGTTTTTCTTGATATCAAAAGAAATACTTATGTAAATTGGCAAGAGGGCATTTCTGCGGAACAATTTGACTTTATCAACGCAATCCACGGGATTTTCAATAACACCTACCCAAAGACCATTCAAAAAGAGTTTAGTCATTGTGTCGAGTTGAATACAACTACATTCTTCGAGAAGTTTCAAGGCGACTTTTTCGCGTAGCCATAAAATGACGGGTTCTCTAGGGATACCTTTAGTAATATATGCGGATAATGCCAAGTGTTTGTGAATACCAATGTTTCCACCATCGGGGGTGTCAATGGGGTCGAAGAACCCCCAATGAGAGGCGTGTAACACACGAGGTCCGACTAATTTGGCACCGGCGTCTAAATGTATGTTTGTTTTGCGAAGTTGAGAAGCGGCGGTATAGAAGGACAATCGATTGAGGTCTTGAACAATTCCAATTCTTTTGGTATGTGATTGAGCTCCCCAGTTTCCTTTGAATGCTTTTTTGAATCCACTATCGACAGTTCTTTGAGAAAATACTTCTTTATAATATTCTCTGATGAGTGATTGGTGGTCATTTTCATACAGTTCTAAATTGTAGTTCATACGTTGTTCAAATCCTTGTTGGATTTCGTGACTTTGAATGGTGAAGTATTCTCTAAATAGATCCGTCATTAGAGAACCCACCGTTTCGATTCTTTTATATTTGAAATTGTCTCTGTTGGTAGGTTCTTCGATTTTCAAATAGACTTTCAGAAGTTGAAATACAATATATCCTAAATAATAGGCTTTAGCTGTATAGTTAGTTTCTCCAATATGTGGCAAAAAGTAGTCGCATAATATTTCGAGAACGTGTGGGATGGTTTTGCCCTTAGTATATACCGCAATAAATCTTAGAGCGGCGTGTTGAGTCATAATACCACCGGCTTCGTGAACGGATGGAATGAATAGGTCGATCATATATTTGTATTTTTCCATATTCAACAAACACATTTGTATGATTTGTTTATCGGTGATGAATCCTAGGGCTCGAAACACAATGAATAAAGGAATAGGTTTTCGGACATTTTTGATGGCAACAACTATATTTAGATTTTCTACTTTAGACTGACTAAATCCAGTGTTCATTGAAGCTGGAGCACGGATTTTCACGCTTAAAGACTTCATAGGTTTAGCGACGTTTTCAGACACAGACCTAATTTCGGCGGAATACAGATATTTATCATCGGATGACTCTTGGACATAAAGAGTATTATCCGCGAATTTTTCCTGTGGGATGACGGACTTTTCTTTTCCGTCGATGATGAAATACCCACCATTATCATTTCGACATTCACCCATTTGAAATCTTAAATCTTTAGGAAGACTATTGAGGACACAAAAGTCTGATTGAACCATAATAGGAAATTTTCCCAACAATATTTTTTCAATAACAAATGGTTGAGGAGATCTTTGTATGATATTACCATCGGTAGATGCTGCGAAAGATGCTTGTGTTGTTTCGCGAATTTTGGCGACTTCGGCTGGTGATGTAGCAGAGCTTTTCTTTTTCTGCGACGGTTTTTTGCGTGGAGGCCTCTTGAGAATATCTGTTTTAGCTCCTCCTTTCGGGGTGTCTGTAGTCTCAACTTCTTCATCCGATTCAAATTCATCGTCACCGCCTTCTTGTGTTTCGACAACATCGGAACCGCCGTATAAATCGGGTTCTTCATTACTAGATAAAGTTCTAATGAATTCCACTTCTACATCGTAGTGTATTGTCATGGCGTAATTCATATTTCTTAAACGTGCTTCATTAGGATACATGAAGTGTGGTCGTCCTTCATCATAGATGATGGGTTTTCCGAAATATATTCTGGAGCCATCTTTGCCGCCCAAATATAAGAGACACTTGTTTTTGAAGTCTCCGAGTTCTTCATCATACATAGATTGTATGCGAATCGGATTCTTGTCTCGAAAAATCTGGAAAATATGTTTTTTGTAGAAATCATTGTAAGATTCAATATGATGATTGACTAAATTCTGGGGATTATCTCTAAAATATGAATTCAAGACCTTCCATATGTTTGAAGTATCCATTTTTGTATATATATAGGTATGTTTTTTTTTGTATTATTTAGGACAAACATAATTATCTAACAACATACTATAAATCTATGGATTTCAAAGATTTGTTTTCTCCATTAAGCCGCGAATTTTGCCTTTGGTTTTACTATTTGTCCATCATTGGATTTGTTTTCTTGGTCATTACTTTAATCAGTGCTATTGTTATTGGATTCACAAAGAAGAAGGGTGGTGACTACTACTTGACTATGATTATGGTAGCATTGAGTTATTTCATCTTCTATTTCCAAAACAGACTATTATATTCAATGTGTGTGAACTAAATTGCGTAATTTCCAACACCATAATTACACCATATATAATATAAAAAATGGATATTTTATATTATAGTAATTACTGTCCAAATTCTAAGAAGGTTTTAGGAATTATATCGAAACACGGGTTGGCTGAAAAGTTGAATTGTATAAATATTGATAAACGTTCTAGGGACCCACAATCGGGTCAGGTGTATATACATTTAGATGATGGAAAAAGAGTTATGATACCGCCGAATGTTCACGGAGTTCCGGCTTTATTAAAGGTCAACGAAAAGTATAGTGCTATTTTTGGTGGTGAGATTATCAGTTATTTGGAGCCTCAAATAAAGGCTAATATTTCCCAGATGGTTCAATTGAATGGTGAACCTGTTGGAACTTCATTAGGACAATCAGTGGGAGGAGTTTCGATTGTGTCGGAGCAATATACATATTTTAACGCTTCACCTGAAGAACTTAGTGCTAAAGGAAATGGTGCCGCCCGACAAATGTATAATTATGTTCCCGCGGACCACAGTTTGAATCACAGCATACAAACACCACCGGACAGTTACAAACCGGATAAAATCGGTAATTCCGTTAGTATAGAATCGTTACAAAACCAACGGAATCTAGATATTCCGCAATCAGGTCCGCCTAATCCTTTAGGAATATAAAAATCAATGACGAAAGAATATAAAAAAACACTATTAAAAATATCAATACTGTAAAATATGGCTGACAAATCTAGTATATTGAAGGCATTTAATACACACTTTTTCGAGTTTGTAGATGCGATTATTGAAATATTCCCCGAAGATGAAAACATAAAGAAGACAAAAGAGCAATTTTTGACATTTAAGGGGTTGAATCCAACAAGTATTATTAAGGCGTGGAAGGCATTTGTGTGTGACCCATACAAAGACGTGATTCGACAGGGAAACATTGAATTTTTCTTTGAAAAAGACTATGGAGAGGATTTAAAGACCGTGGCGAATTCAGACAAAATATTGAAAGTGATTGATAATTTGCGTGAGCCAATTAAGTCGATGAGTTATAAATCCAAAGAGAATGCGTTGAGGTTTTTACAGAATTTGTCTAAATTAACTGACGCTTATAGTTCACAATAATGTAAATCTTCAAAAGATTAATACAAGATGAGTGTAATAGTCAAAAGGGATTGAAAAATCACGACAGTTTTACAGAAGTTCGAAACAGGATAAATATCTCCATATCCCAACAAAGTGGCGTTTTGAACAGAAAAATAAAGTCTATCGAATATTTTCTGTATGACGGAAGTTTCGATTTTGTCTGGTGTAATGGTGTCTTTCTCAACATCTTCTTTAACCACATCAGTTGCTTCGTCCAATTTAGCTTTTACT
>MDTG01181997.1_pt1 | contig 13933 bp, 11 predicted proteins | sample 811421 | NCBI WGS metagenome assembly MDTG01 (sample SAMN05326645, study PRJNA326480) | marine metagenome | isolation source: seawater | place: Pacific Ocean: South East | collected 2011 | reverse complement strand
TATACGATAATGTAAAAAAATTATACTACAGAAAAATAATGGATTTTGATGATATAAAACTTTCTGCTAAAATCAGTGAAACAACTGATAGTGATATGAGAGATAGTAAATCAAAAGATATATGCTTGGTCCACAAAGCAGATAAACAATATATAAGTATTAAAGTGGGAGATAAAAAACGTCTTAAAAATAACAGCAAATTTAATACCAGAAAAAAAACACTGACAGTAAAGGAGATGGCTTACATTTTCAGATTAAATACTGAATTAACGTCATGTAATTCTATATCGGGTGGAACTAAAGATTTTAATATAACTGATGTCAAAAAAAGACTATTATACCAGCCGCGTTAAAATATTAATACTTTTAATTAAAAATATTTATTTAAAGAATATACAACTTTAAATAGATATAGTATGTCCGCAGTTGCTGAAGAATCCGTATATTCCCAATCTGTTGAAGATGAAGATAATGTATCAGAAACATCCGAACAAGTAAATAGTTTGGATGAAGAATTAGAAACCTATAAATTTTTAATACGCACTGTTCAAGCTAGTGCTGTAAGAACTTTAGTAGAAGCTCTTAAAGAAATACTTACTGATGTTAATATTGAAGTTGATGAATCAGGTCTTAAAATTATTGCTATGGATAGTTCTCATGTAGCTTTAATCCATATGAAATTATCATCAAAAAACTTCGAAAAATTTCATTGTCCTAAACCTGTAGTTTGCGGTGTTTCAATGTTGAGACTATACAAGTTACTCAAAATTATGTCACCTAACGATACATTAACCTTTTATGTTGAAAAAGATGAACCAAGTGATCTTAAGATTCAAATCGAAACAGGTGAAAAAGGTTTAAAACATAACTTTTCACTTAAACTCATGGATTTATTCATTGATAAAGTTGAAGTTCCTCCCGCTGAATTTAGTTCAGTCTTAAGAATGCCATCTACTGATTTCCAAAAGTTGTGCCGAGATATGAGTAATCTAGCAGATGATATGGAAATTAAATCAAGTGGAAGTCAACTTATATTTAAAATAGCTAATGATTGGGTTGATCAAACTACAGTTATAAGAGAATCCGGAAATAGTGGAATGACTTATATCCAAAACTTAACACCTGATGAGGTTATTCAAGGTGTTTTTTCAATTAAAAAACTAGTAACATTTACAAAATGCACTAATCTTTGTCAAAATATAGAAATTTATCTCAAAAATGATTATCCCATCATTATAAAATACAGTGTAGCTAATTTAGGTGAAGTTAAATTTTGTTTAGCTCCTAAAAACAGTGATTAAATAGTAACTAATAAAATCTTATTAAATACTATTTCAGTCTATGATTACATCTAATTTTTTAATAATTTTATTAAATGACATATTGTTAAAGAAATTCCTACCATATTGTTCATTAATGTATTCTCTTACGTTAGTAACTTTATCTAAAGTTTCTAACATTGAGGAATTTTTTACTTCCAATGCAAAATCTATCATGAATTTATGATCAGTATATAATGTGTTATCATTTGTTAGCTGAAAAAATATAATTATATCATCTATATACTTGCCTTTTTCAATATTTTTTAGTAAATTGGAATACAATCTGACCATTAAAAATTTCTTATTTTCTAACTCTATATCTTCCTTTACAAAAAGCTTTTTTTCACGAATATTCATCCATCTTTTTAAATTAGTAATAATTATTCGTGAATAATAAATATATTGACTATTATATATTTTTGATATATTATCAAAAAGAACGCCTATTAAATCTATAATAAAGGAATTTATTCTTAATTCAATTTCTCTATAATCCCGTTTTTGTTGTAATTTATTAAATTGATTACTCATTTCATCAATATTTATTTCTTTTTTACAAAATTTATAAAAATTAACAATACAACATTTAAAGGTTAGCCAAAAATTTTCAATATCAACATCGGGATTTTCCATATATAATTATTTTATTATATTTTTAATATAAAATAACTATTAATCATTAAGAACAAATATATCTTCTATATTAAATTCAGCTTTTATTGTTACCATAAGAATCTTTTTATCTGAATTTTCTACATTTATTTTAATTACTTGCTTAATACAGGAATCTATTTCTTGCGCCATCTTTTTAAGTATATCAATACTATATTCTACCTCACTCTTAGGAAGACCTATAATTTGACCATTATCCTGAACTCCAATTAGATATACAGCTTCACCATTACCCTCTATTATTCTAAACTTCATCTGAGTAGCATACTTTTTGATTTTAAGATCATTCATATACTCAAACTTAAGTTTATATTCAACATTACCATAATATTGCTCTTTTTCTATAAATCCAGTATTAACGAATGATGTCATCTTGAGTATATATCCTATTATTCCTTTAAATCTTTTTTATTCTATAAAACCCACTAATATATATCTTTCGCCTGATGTTATAGGTAAACCTGAATGATAATGTGTGCATCTTCCAGGATGAATTAACATTGTTCCTATAGGAGCTCCTATTTTTTTATAATCACTTACTATAAAGTGTGTTCCTCCTCCTGAATATTCACTTTGATCATTTAATGCTACATTGATAGTATACGAAGAAGCATCATGATGTGGTCTTAAATGTTTTTGACCATCCATTGAATATTTAACTACAAAACTTATATTAGTGCCTTTTGTATTAAAGCCAACAAAAAACTTTTCACAAAGAGGACCTATTACTGTTTTTAGCATATTGTCCCATATCGGTCTAAATCCTACTTGTGTAAGATGAACATCTACAGTAGGCACTGGTTCGTAACCACTTTGTAATCTATTATCATTATTTGAACCATCAGACCACAAATTAAAGCTATTAACAAGTTCCTTAAGTTCTACACAAAATTTAGGAGTAGCAAACATTGTTTCAAATAACCAAGGAATAGGTTCTATAAATTCTGGTTTTTTATTATTGAATAAAACATCTCTACAATTAGGATCAATATATTCTTCTAACCAACAATATCTATTTGCTTCAATATCTTTTAAATTCATATATTTATCACCAACAAATTCACTATCTCCTATAATGTATCCTATGTCGTCGCTATAAATATTAGATATTTTCATATTATTATTCGTAATAAAATTGCTAATAACAATATCGAAATCTCCATCAGGAATTTCTTTGTCATTGATACCATCATATATATTCTTTTCAAGTAACAATTCTCTTAAAAATCTAACATTAAGATACATAATGTAGTTCATGTATACTGTTTCATATGTATTACCAATACTATATGATTTAGTGCTTCTCTTGTAGTAACCTCTATCATTTTTTTCAAACCATAGATTATTATAACTGTTGTTAAACATACTCAAAAAATGAGTAGAAGCTGGTTTATCTTCTCTAACAATAATATCAATGATATCTATTTCTTTTTTAAGAATAATATTATTATCTAAAATTACTAGATTATCTATATCTGAATCTGATATATACTTAAGTTTTTTCATCTTCATGTCTCTGTATATACTTTCGTTATCAGTAAGTTGGATATAATTTATATTAGATATATTGGTATATTGTTTAAGAATATTATCTAAACCATCAACATAGCAATATATAATAAACTTTCCATGTTTAATAGATTTAATCAATCGATCAAGAACTTTAGTATGAAAAGATACATTCTTATGAATAAATAATAATGTTGTGACATTATCAATATCACTATTAGAAGTAATCTCCAACTTTATATTTTCATAGAAACTATAATCATTTTCATCAATTTGTTGTTTTTTGTTGTAACCTATTTTGATTATATTGATAGCATTAGATTTATAATGAATATTACTATTTGTGTTTAATTTTCTGATAAGTGATTTATTAACTATTATGTTTGTATTAATTTGAAGATATGTGGTATTCTTTAAAAATTCAAAATTAAAAATTTCTGCTAATTTACTATTATTATACATATCAAATATATTAGTTCTAAAGTTATTTAATATAGTTATTTCTCCATTAAAATCTCCAAATTTAGCTAAAAGTTCTTCATCTTTATCAATTTCAACATTTTTTAAAATAATTAATTTATTGTACATTATAATTTTATATTAGATATTTTTTGAACAATTATAACCTATCAGTAATAATTTAAAATTCAAATAAAAATTTGATAAATTATTTTTTCTTAATCTTTTAAGCAATAAAGAATTAAATATGGCTGGAATAATTCGACTCAACAAAGAACTCTCTGATCTTAAAAAGAACCCTCCTTCAAATTGTGTAGCTTATCCTTCAGATGATAATATTTTCATGTGGAAGGGTCAACTATATGGTCCCGAAGGAACTCCATATTATGGTGGAATTTTCAATCTTAATATAATCTTTCCCACAGAATATCCTTTTAAACCACCTAAGATTAACTTTGAAACAAAAATTTATCATCCCAATATCAATAGCACAGGTGTAATCTGTCTAGATATTCTTAAAGATAAATGGTCCCCTGCTCTAACTCTTAGTAAAGTTCTTATCTCTATAAGTTCACTATTGAGTGAACCTAATCCTGATGATCCACTTGAACCAGATATAGCTAAAGAACTTCAAGATAGTAAAGAAAAATTTAATCAGACAGCGGCAAGTTGGACTGCGATTCATGCTGGTGGAATGTAGTTAAAATCATCAAATAGTCCACCTGCTGTAATATCTACATATTTTTTATTAAAAATATCATATTTATAGATTAAGTCGAGTTTTTCATTAGTGCTCAAACTTTCTGATTTAAGCTTATCTAATAATATTTTTTTATTAATCAACACAGATATATCACTTAAAGTAAGATGATCTTGAATTGTGATTCTACTATCAGAACCATCATTTATATCTGATATATTGATATCAGTTAGTTCCCTATGATAACCTATATTATTTATTAAAAATAGATAAAAAAACAGTTTCATTTATCTATTTTATAAAATAAACTTTAAATCAATTTAAAATCGTCCAATATTATTTCTAAAACTTCTTCCACTGCCTCTTCCACCATTACCTCTTCTTGAGTTATCGCGCTCTCGCATACGCTCTTTATATCTATTAACTTTAGCAGTATCACGTTCAATATTATTGTTATGGCTACTGTATTGAGCTTCTTCAATGTTAAGAAAATTTAATTCAGATGATAGTAAAGATAACTCTCTACTGTTGCAGTCACTATTCCATATTTTGATAATACAGAAAGTTTTTTTAGGGGAGATCGAAATTCCGTTAATAGTAAGTTGGTCAGATACTTTCTTACATATAGTTTCACCAATAGTAAATTGGCACAATTTATACCAAACATCTTGTGCTTCACTATTATCTACCTTAAATGACCAGTAACCACCTTTTTTGTTGTTGACATCTTCCCATTGAGGAAGTATTGTTTTGCCATTATTAAACTTCCGCATGACAAAGAACATGCCTTCATTTACAGACGGTAGACATTCTAACCACGAATTTTGTAAAACAAGATAATCTTCAAGTGTTTCAATTTCCAATATACTTTTATAACTATCAATTGTCCAGGATTTATCACTAGGGCTATGATACCATATCACCCAGTTTGTGTTCAATTTATGAATTCCTTCAAAACTGGTTGATGAAACAATACTATTAATGTTTGTTGTAGAACTATCAACTGTTGTCTCCATTATTATGATAATATATAAGTTATTATTCTTTAAGTGTATATTTTTATAAACAAATTTTTTATAAATTTTAAAATGATTGTATGAACTCATCACCATCAGCTCTCATGTATGACCACTCTAATAAGTTTCCTCTATTTTTATATTTATATCTGAAATATTTAGTAACTTTTTCTGGTTCTATACTATTAAAATATAATCCTGATAATTTTTGTATATCCTCTATAATATTAATATCATCACTCGCTGTCTTAAGTGATGCCATAATAAAACTGTCCTTACTGTTAGGACATATAACCCTTTTTCTAACAGAGTTAAATTTAACTTCATCTACAATTATATCTATTTTAGATTTAGTATTTATATCATCAAGTTTAATAAATAATTCATTTTTGTATCTGTATTCAGTAATAGTTAAATTTAAATCTATTACATCTTGACGTGATAAAACTTCTAATTCAGTTTCATTCATATCTTTTATATATTTTTTCGTTTTACGATAGTAAAAATTAGCATATAACAAGACTTCATAAAAGAATCCTGGAAATATATATTTTGTAAGCATAAAAAGGAATCCTGTAAAAAAACAGTATGATAAAAAAGAATACATATATTAGTTATAACTAATTACTTCCTTAAATAAAAATATTACTTAAATTATTATAAAAAATTTGATATTTTATAATATTAATTAAAGGCATTTAATATCTATTATTGATAAAATGGCCAACCTTCAATTCGAGCACTATGAAGATGATGAAATAAACATTATTCTGAGAGATCTTAGTGAATCTGAAAATCTTAATGTAAAAGAACTGTTCGAAGAAAGAACCGCTGAAGAAGAAGGTTCAAGACTGAGCAGTTCAGCACTTAAATTTATTGAAAAAAATAAGGCACGAAGTAATGCTAAAGCAATAGATAGAGATAATCAAAGACTTAGATATTTCAAAGATCTATCAAGTTTTCGAAGAAGTCTCTTTGATGAGATTCCTAATTTTGAAACAGAAAATGGAAAGAAAAAATTTAAATTAAAACTTTTAAGATTAGCTTATGAAGAAAAATTAGAAAAACATATGATTAATCTTTACCTACAAGTTTTAGATGATCAATATGACAAAGAAGATAGTAAAACCATGAGAAGAGTAGGAAGAGTAATGGACAAAATCGATTATAAAAGAATGCAGTTTGAGAAGCTTTCTAATGAATTACATCCTCTTGATTTTTACAACGAACATCCAAAAACTTTAGATGAATGGCAACTTAGAGTAATTAGATTTATTAATAATAATGAAAGTGTTATTGTGTCTGCTCCTACATCTTGTGGTAAAACCTGGTTAGCTATTTATCCAGGAGTTATTGGGAAAAGTTTGCTTTTCCTTGTTCCTACAGATGCTCTTGTATTTCAAGTAGGAGCACTTCTTAATAAATATACCTCATCTCAACCTATTCTGATGACAAATGAAGCTGTTTATGGTTCTAATCCTAAAATTATTGTAGGAACACCTAAAAAAGTAGAAGATTTACTTCCTGTTGTTGGAACAGACTTTGATTATGTAGTTTACGATGAAATACATAATCTTAATGATCCTGATATAGGTGAATATTACGAACGACTATTAGAAGTATTCAGTGATAAACCTACGTTAGCTCTATCAGCTACAATAGGTGATCCTAATTCACTTGTTAACTGGATGAGTCAATTTCATGAGAGAGAAATTAATCTTGTTACCTATAGCACAAGATTTTTGAATCTTCAGAGAAAGATTTTTCAGAACAATAAGTTAATCAATATTCACCCTATGGCTTGTTTAACACTTGATGATATAAATCATAGTTACTTAAGTGGTAATTTACCTATGACACCACCTGACTGTGTTCAATTATTTGAGTCACTTAAGGAAATATTTCCAGATGAAATGAAAGATTTAAAAGTCAAAACATACTTTCCACAAGATAATAGAAGATTGTCACTTGATGATTCGAGACAATATGAAAGTTCACTCAAAAATAAATTGATTCAACTAAAGGAAACTAATCCAGAAGAAATTCAACAGATAATTAATAAATACAATGTGGAAACTGAGATGGGAGATATTAATTTATACAACCTATTTAAAGAAATAAAAACTAAAAATCTTATTCCATGTATTGTTTTCCAGATTAATACTGGTTATTGTCGAGAGATTTTTGTAAAACTTGTAGGATATCTTGAAAAACTTGAAACACTTAATTATCCATATCACTATGAAAATCTCGAATTTAGACTAGAACACTACAAGAAAGCGGAGGAAGAAGTAAAAAAATTTAAAGAAAACATCAAAGTTGACAGAGATGTATATAATGCCAGAGAATACATTGAAGATAAGGTAGAAAAAAAGAGAGCAGAATTACTTAATACATTTACAGATTTATTCCAGAAAAAAATACAGAGACAACTTCACTCAATAACTAAAAATACTAATATTAACGATAGAGTAAAAAGAACCCAGATATCAAACCTTAAATCAGAATATATGAAATATATGAAATGTCCTACACTGGGTTACGTAGATGTTTATCAAAAACACGAGGATTTCTGTCTCAATTCTGATAGTCCTATGTCTGCGGATAAGATCCGAGAAATCAAAAGAACTATTAAAAGTAAGATGGGTATCGATGTATCATATACTAATGTATTTATGCAAGGACTTAAAAGAGGTCTTGGAATCTACACAAAGCATATGCCTCCTGTATATAATATGATTGTTCAAAGATATGCTCAAAATGGAGAACTAGGTTTTGTTGTAGCAGATGATAGACTTGCTCTAGGTATTAATATGCCTTTTAGATCTACATGTATTCTTGGATATAAAGACAGTATTGAATTTGAGAATCATAAATATATGCAGATGATAGGTCGTTCAGGTAGAAGAGGAAAAGATGCCGAAGGACATATTATATTTGCCAATGTAGACTGGAAGAATCTAATGAAAAGTGAGCTTTCAACAATAGTTTCTGACTATAAATTCATAAAGAATTACAGAGTTATATCTGAGTTTACTGACAAGTTTGACGATAAATTAGATAACATATTCAACTTTCCAATGAATATTGAAGATCAAGATAATAACTTTAGCGAGGAGTCTAATAAAGAATTTTTCAAATATTCTAATCTAAACAAAGTTCTTTGGAAACTAAGAGAATACAATAATAAAGCTATTGATTTATGTAGAGGACTTATGGAATTTGATATGAATATGAGAGTAGAGAAAAATCATCATTCAATCGTGAAAACAATTAATTTTGTATCAGATAAACTATTTGATGAAAACCATAAATTAGTACTACTCGAAATATTAAGGAATAAAAAACTTAGAGAAACAGATTATACTGAATTCATTATCATCAAAGAATTTTTGAGAGTATTAATCGAAATACATAATTCTCTAATAAACTCCTCTAATAGTGAGGATTATTCATATCAATTTGCTGTTGAACATTTAAAACATACTTTCAATGTAATGAAAAAAATAGTTCTTAACTCGAATGATTTGAATTAAATAATATAGTTAAAATACTTTTTTTATTTGTTTATAATATATGGATAAAACACTTATGATTATTGTTGGTATCACTTCCTTATTAGTGCTATATGCAGTATATGTAATGTTTGAAGTAAGAATAAGAAATGATGAATATGGAATCGATCTTATTGGTGGTAAAAGAGGTGATCACACTGTAGAACTTTTTGAGTCAAGACCTGCCAGCTTAAATCATTCTATGGGCGCGTATTCTAACATCAAGTTTATGCTTCCTAATAATGACCATATGCACAGAATGAATGCTCCTTTATTATCTAGTAAATTATACGTTCCTGCTGGAACTCCTTTACCTCTTATGCCTAAAGTATCTAAAGAACCATTATACTCAAATGGACCTAATGTAGATGGAACACCATATACTCCTAAAGCAATGAGTATGTTAAAATACAATCAATCCAAACCTGAATGTTGTCCTAGCACTTTCTCAACAAGCACTGGGTGCGTTTGTCTTAACAAAAAACAGTCTGACTTTATCAATTCAAGAGGTAATAATAGGACTGCTCCTAGTAATTTTTAAACAAAATAAAAGAGAATTATCTTTTGTTTTATTTACAAGTATAGATGAGCGATTGATGGATTTACAGGTGTAGAAGATATAAATTTACTTAAATTATCCTCAGTAATTTGAAATGGAATACTAAATTGCTTAACTTTAACTTTCATAATACCATCTGCTGTAAATTCTTTTTTAACTGGTTCAATTATTTTTTCTTCACTGTTCATTTGTTTTGCTACTTCTGAATTTACATCACCATCTTCAACTTCTGATTTTAATTCTGTTGGATTTAACTTTTCACGAATAGTAAGTTTAATAGATATAGATTCATTATCTACATCTTTAGATTCAATAGGTCTAACATCAATAACTTCACTAACAGCCGTGCTTATAATTTCATCTACTATTTTACTTACTTTGATGTCTTCTTGAATACTAGCTAATACTGGAACTTCAGATTTCAGTTCTTCTTTAGCAGTTTCTATTTCCTTTTTCTCCACTGAAACTTTAGATTCATCAGGATACATATATCTGAGAACATTAATCTTTGCTACAATAGTTTCAACAGCTCTCTTCAAATTTCTTACTCCTTTTTCACTTTCAGTATATTGTTGGATAATTCTTTTGATAGCTTCATCTGTGAAGGTAATATCTCCTCGAGTAAAATTACACTCTTCTAGAATCTTAGGTAGTAGATAATCTTTACAGATTGACATTTTGCTCTTTTCTGTAAAACCATCTGTTTTAATCTTAAAAATTCTATCTAACAGAATAGGATTTACTGCCTTAGGATCATTGTATGAAAAGATGAAAGTCGCCTTTGACAAGTCAAAATTTATACCAGACATATACTTATCATGAAAGTCTGTATTTTGAGATGTATCTGTAAGATGACACAAAAAGTTCTCAATCTCTTCTCCTTTTTGAGTCTTACTAATTTTATCCAACTCATCAAAGTAAATGACTGGGTTCATACAGCCACTTTCACCCAAAATTTCGATGATTCTTCCTGGCTTTGAACCTTCATATGTGTATTCGTGACCCATCATAAAACTAGAATCTTGCATACCACCAAGAGCAATGAAAGCGAATGGTCGTTTCATTGCCTTACATATCCCTTCTTTTACAAGAGTTGTTTTACCATTACCAGGAGGACCTTGAATACCAATACAACTACCCTTTCCATCAGGATTACTGATTTGTTTAGCTATCTCAGTAATTATCTTATCTTTAGCTTCATCATGACCAAATACTGCTTCATCTAATATTTGTCTTGTGCCACAAAGGAAATTACCAACTTCAAATAGAGATGATTGGGCTTTTACAGGCATATCGATATACTTTCCAAATGGCATTCTCTCTAAAGTTTCTACCCATGTTGATAGTTTATGATACTCATTATCACTACTATCAAGTGAATAGAAATGATCTAGTCTGCCAATAATATTAGCTTTTGAATTTGCTGTTAAACCGGGTAGTTCAAGAATCTTAAATCTGATAGGCTTTTCATCTTTCTTAAGTCTTAAAATTTCATGTTCGAGAAACATTAGCTCATCTTGTTTGGTCTTCTCTAGTTTTTTGACATAACTATGTTCTTCTTCAGTATATTCAACTTCTTCTGGTTGGCCATCGATTTCACCCCAATCAGAATCGTCGTCTTCGTCATCTTCGCTATGTTTCACCTTGATTTCTGATTTCTTGACCTTACGCTTAAGTTCACCATCATCAAAACGGATATCATATGTCCCATCCTCATTAACATTGTGAATTTCTCCACTATAAAATTTGCTCCAGCCTTTAAGTTTAGCTTCAACTTCATCTCCTTTTTTTATTGTTTTTGAAGATCTTTTCTTGAGACGAGAGTTTGCTTCATCCAATAATGGACCAAATAACAATTCAAGACCTGGCATAAGCAAGAGTTTACTAGAATTATCTTTTGTAGTTTCATTTTTAACGGTATCAGGACTCAACGATATCTTTCTAGTTTTTGTTTTTCCTTTAATATCTGTCTTACTGTCAGCTTTTTTTACTACTGCTTTTCTTTTGGGACCTGGCTGGGGAGATACCTTTCGTCTTCTCTTAGGCTCTGAATTAGATTTATCCAAGGGTTCTACCCTTCTTGAAAATTTCGCTGAAGCAATAGATTTTCCTTTAGAAACTGTTCTTCCCCTGGGAGTGCTTACTTTATCATCATTACTTTGTTGATTTAATCTTTTAAGTTGGTATCTTGTAAGATATACTGGTGTCTGAATTTCGTCACTCATTAGTCAGATTTTTGATATATTAAATTATAAAAAATTAATTCATCAAATTTTTAAATAAATATTTTTAATTTAGATAATTCTAAATTTTGAGTTACTCTTAAAATTTGAATTAAAAATTACTTAAAAGGAAAACAAATTTGATTAAAATTCTTTACTTAAAAACTTAAATTATTATATTCTATAATAATAAAGATGTCTATGTTTCAGGAACTCGATTATACTGGCGACATTCAAAAAGTCAGAGGGGTGCAATTTTCAGTAATGTCTCCCGATGAAATTAGAAGAAGATCTGTCGCTGAAATTTATACAAATGAAACTTTTGATGGTGATATTCCTAAAGTTGGGGGTATATTTGATCCACGTATGGGTGTCTTAGACCATGGTAAGAAATGCCCTACTGATGAATTAGATAATCGTCACTGTCCTGGTTATTTCGGTCATATTGAACTGGCTAAACCAGTATTTCACATTCATTTTCAAAAATATATCATTAAAACATTACAATCGGTTTGTCCTAAGTGTTCAAAGTTATATTATGATGCTAACTCACCTGAAATAAGAAAGATTATTAATAACAGAAAAGGTTCTAATAGATTTGCTGCTGTTACAGCGCTTTGTTCCAAATCTAATAATCGTGTTTGCGGTGATAAAAATATAGATGGTTGTGGGGCGGTATTCCCAAATACTATTAAAAGAGAACCAACATCAATAGGAAAATTAACTGCCTGCTGGAAAGCATCTAATAATAAATCATCTGGACAAGTTCAAGACATGTCGTTCCAATATGATGCTTCTGATGTTGAAAAAATATTAAGAAGAATAAGTGACGAAGAAATTGAAGCACTAGGATTTGATAAAGAACTATGTAGACCTGAATGGCTCATATGTTCCGTTCTTCCTGTCGCTCCACCATATGTAAGACCTTCAGTAAGAGCAGATAATAATACTAGAATGGAAGATGATCTTACACATAAATATTGTGATATTATCAAAACTAATAAAACATTAAAAAATAAAATCGCTAATAATCATCAAAAGAAAGCAATTGATGAGTGGTATCAATTATTACAGTATCATATTGCCACACTTGTTAATAATCAATTGCCTGGTATTCCTCCCGCACAACAGAGAAGTGGAAGACCTCTTAAAGCCATTAATGATAGACTTAAATCAAAAGAGGGTAGAGTAAGAGGAAACCTTATGGGTAAAAGAGTAGATTACACTGCTAGAAGTGTTATTACACCTGACCCAAGATTAAGTATTGATCAGCTTGGTGTTCCTATTGATATCTGTAGAAATCTAACTTTTCCTGAAAAAGTAGCATTTTACAACATTGATAGACTAACAAAAGCCATTAGAAATGGATATCATACATATCCAGGTGCTAAATCAATTAAGAGAAAATCAGATGGAAAAATTATATCTCTGAGTGTTATTGATACAAGTAAAATTGAACTTCAATTTGGTGATATTGTAAATAGACACCTCATTTACGATGATATTGTCTTATTTAACAGACAACCTTCTCTTCACAAGATGAGTATGATGCAGCATAGAGTAGTGCCTCTTCCATATAAAACATTCAGACTTAATGTATCAGTAACTACACCTTATAATGCTGATTTTGATGGTGATGAAATGAATATGCATGTTCCACAATCTGAAGAAAGTAGAATTGAGATTAAAGAACTCGCTGCTGTTCCTACTCAAATTGTTTCACCTGCTAATAATAAACCTATTATTTCACTTGTCCAAGATACTTGTGTTGGTTCATACTTATTTACACGTTATGATAATTATCTAACTGAAGAACAGGTAAGAACTATTATGATTGATGTATCAACATTTGATGGTATACTTCCCGAACCAGAAATTAAAGCAGGAACTGAGGAAGATGATCTGCCTGACACATTTCCG
>MDTG01426347.1_pt1 | contig 13934 bp, 17 predicted proteins | sample 811421 | NCBI WGS metagenome assembly MDTG01 (sample SAMN05326645, study PRJNA326480) | marine metagenome | isolation source: seawater | place: Pacific Ocean: South East | collected 2011 | reverse complement strand
TTTTGATATTAGAAAAGATCTTCTTTACTGTGATCCACTAGACTCAAAGAAAAGATCAGACTGTATCTTAGTTTTAAATATCATGCTTAATTGTCTATTAAAATGGTTTGCACCAATACTATCATTTACAACTGAAGAAATTTACAGACTAATTAATAAAGAAGAGAAAAATAGCATTCATCTAAAAAACTTTATCAAAATCCCAGATAACTGGAAAAATGAAGAATTAAATTCAAATTGGGAAAAAATTAAAAAAATTAGAGATGAGGCAAATATTAGTATTGAAACTCAAAGAGCTAAAAAAACTATTGGCTCTAGTCTTGAATCAGACATTCAAATTAAATTAAAAAAGAATTATTACAATATAGCAAAAAATTATGATATTTCAGAAATTTGTATTACTTCATTAGCTTCAGTTTCCCAAGAGGAAAAAATGGAAAAAGATATTAAGGTGATATGTAAAAAAGCGGAAGGAAAGAAATGTCCAGTTTGTTGGAAAATTAGCAAAACTAATTGTAAAAAACATGGTCATTTAAAAATTTAATGATAAATGAAAAAAATACAAAAATATTTATTTATATTGCACTTGTATTTTTTGTTTTTGCTTTAGATAGAGTAAGCAAAACAATAATACTAAATATTTTAGAAAATGCAGGAAAAGTTGATATATATATAAATTCATATCTTAATTTATTTTTAGTTTGGAATAAAGGTATTGGATTTGGCTTGTTTTCTTTTGATCAAAAATCCATTTATAATGGAATAACTTTATTTATAATTTTAATAAATATAATAATTTTATATTTAATTTATAAGGAAAAAACTCCAAAAACTTATTTTTTGTCTATAATTCTAGGCGGATCATGCGGAAATTTATTTGATCGATACTATTATAGTGCAGTGCCTGACTTTATAGATTTGAATTATATAGGTTATCACTGGTTTATTTTTAACGTAGCAGATATATTTATTACTTTAGGAATAATTTGTCTTATTTTAGTTGAATTTTTAAATTATAAAAAAGAAAATGATAAAAAGTAAAATAAATTTAATATTAATAATTTTATTTTCATTATCGTTATATGCATGTGAATCTGTAAAAAATGCTGTCGAAGGAAAAAAAAGATCTGAGCAAAGCGATGAATTTTTAGTCGAAAAAAAAAATCCGTTAGCAGTACCCCCTGATTATGAAAAACTTCCAACTCCAGGCAATAAAGAAGTTGCACCTGAAACTTTCAGTGAAAATGAGGAAGTAAAAGATCTTTTAAACATTCAAGACAACAATGAATTAAGTAAAAATGATAGTAATAATTCATCGGATATAGAAAGCGATATTATAAAAAAAATTCAATAAACAAATGTTAACCAACAACATAAAATTTAAAAATTTTATCATAAAAAAAAATATTAAAGTAAATAAAATATTAAGAAATATAATTAATGATAAATTTTTGCTTAAAAAATATCCATTATTGAATTCATTAACAAAGAAGTTCCAATATAGCTATAAAAAAAAAAATATTAAATCATTTCAAAATTATTCAGAAGTTAATTTAATTGGAATGGGGGGGTCTATACTTGGAGCTGAAACAATATATAATTTTTTAAAAAATAAAGTAAAAAAAAAATTTTTTTTTTATAATAATTTACAATTTGAAAATATACCAAAAACTAATAAAAAAAAAATTAATCTTGTTATATCAAAATCAGGAAATACACTTGAAACCATATCTAATTTTAATTTGCTATTGCAGAGACAAAAAAAAAATAAAAATATTATCTTATGTGAAAAAAAAAATAATTTTTTATCACTTTTAGCAAAAAAATTAAAAGCAGAATTATTTGAACATAAAAATTATATTGGGGGAAGATACTCAGTTCTATCAGAGACGGGAATGTTGCCTGCAGAATTAATGGGACTTAATGAAAAAAAATTTAAAAGGTTTAATTCTTTAATAAAAAATAAATTTTTTATTAATAATTTAATTGAAAATACAGTTTCAATTTTTAGTCAAATTAAAAAGGGAAAAACCAATTCAGTTATTTTAAATTATGATGAAAAATCCGATAATTTATTTAAATGGTATCAACAACTTACAGCTGAAAGTTTAGGCAAAAATGGAAAAGGAATATTTCCAATAATATCTAAAATGCCAAAAGACAATCATAGTTTATTACAATTATATTTGGATGGACCAAAAAACAATTTTTATACATTTTTTAGTATTAAAGAAAATAATTCACAAAAACTAAATAACTCAAATTTATTTGAACAATTTTCGATATTAAAAAATAAAAACATATATCAAGTTTTAAATTCTCAAAAAATAGCCACTGAAAATGTATTTAAAAGAAAAAAAATTCCGTTTAGAAGTTTTGAAATAATTAATAGGAGTGAAGAAACCCTAGGGGAACTATTTTGTTTTTTTATATTAGAGACGATACTATTAAGCTATTTGTTAAAAGTTAATCCTTTGAATCAACCAAAGGTAGAGCTTATAAAACATGAAACAAAAAAAATATTAATTTAGGAAATTTTTCCAAAAATAATTTTAGATAATCCATAATTTTTTTCTTTTGAAATTATTAAATCTTTAGAAAAATTTTCTTTATTTTTTTTATTTCTATGAATTACAATTACAGTATCCGTTGAAGTAATTTTCATTTTTTTAATTATTTCAACTATTTTATTTATTTTATTATCTTTAAAAGGAGGATCTAAAAAAATTAAATCGAACTTTTTTGTATTAAGTTGAGTTTTTGAAATATTATAAGAGTCATTTTCAATTATTTTTGAATATTTATTTAATTTAAGTAAATCTAAGTTTTTTTTTAAAATTTTAATTGAATTTGAATAATTTTCATAAAAGATTACTTTTTCTGCTCCTCTAGACAAGCATTCTATGCCAAATGAACCGGTTCCTGAAAATAAATCAAGAACTACTGCATGTTTTAAATTAACAAACTCATTTTTTGAATGTTCAATAATATTAAAAATTGACTCTTTTACCATATCTTTTAATGGTCTTGTTGACTTGTCATTAGGAGCTAAAATTTTTTTACCTCTTAAATTGCCTCCAATAATTCTCATTTGTCTATTACTTTATAACCTATATCAGATCTATAAAATCCATTTTTCCAATTTAATTTTTCTATTTGATTAATAGCTTTATTTCTTGATTCTAAATAATTATCAGAAATCGAGACAAAGTTTAAAACCCTTCCACCAAAAGAATAAATTAGGTTTTCTGATATTTTTGTTCCAGCATGATAGATGAAATTATTTTTATTTTGTTCTAGATTTTTTAAATTTGGTATTTCAATATTTTTTTTATAACTATCGGGATATCCTTTAGAGCATAATACTATACATAGGCTTTTTTTTTGATGCCAATCAATTTTCTGTTTATTAAGATTATTGTTGCAACATGCAACTATTAAATCTAATAAATCTGTCTTTAAAAGAGGCAATATTGTCTGACATTCAGGATCTCCCATTCTTACATTATACTCAATCAAATAAGGTTCATTATTTTTTATCATGAGGCCAGCATATAAAAATCCACGATAATTTTGCTCCATATTTTCAATAGCTTTCAAGGTTGGTTTTATTATTTTATTAATGATTTTTTTTTCTAAATTAGGATTGATAAGTCTTGATGGAGAATAAGCCCCCATACCGCCCGTATTTTTTCCTGTATCACTCTCCCCAACTCTTTTATGATCTTGAGCAGTATTGAAGCTTTTAAAACTCAATCCATCAGAAATAATAAAATAACTCATTTCTTCTCCTTCTAAGAATTCTTCTACTAATATTTGATCAGCATTACCAAATTTTCCATTAAATATTTCTTCTACTGCATTTTTTGAGCTTTGAGTATCTTTGCATATATAGACTCCTTTTCCTGCAGCTAGTCCATCTGCTTTTATTACCAGAGGCATTTTTTTATTTTGTAAAAATTTAAAAGTATCTTCTTTATTTTTAAAAATTCCAAATTTAGCAGTTGGAATATTGTACTTTTCACAAATCTTTTTTGTAAAAATTTTCGAACCTTCAAGCTGCGAAACTGTTTTATTTGGTCCGAATACTTTAATATTTCTATTATTTAGAAAGTCTACTATTCCATCAACCAAAGGTTTCTCAGGTCCAACAATAACTAAATCAATTTCTTTATCTTTAAGAAAATTATAAATTTCATTAAAATTATCTAATTTTAAATTTATATTATTTGCAATTAAATTAGTTCCTGCATTTCCTGGTATACAATAAAGTTTTTTAAACCTTTTTGAACTTGAAATTTGTAATGCGAGTGCATGTTCTCTGCCTCCATTTCCTAGAATTGCAATTTTCATATAATTATTTATATATCTTAAAAATGGAAAACAAGTTAGCTAAATTAAAATACTTACCTAACAACTTTGAAATATTAGAAAATGGAGATTATGTTGTATGTGCTATTTCGGGTAAAAAAATACTTTTAGAAAATTTAACTTACTGGAATGTTGAAGATCAAGAGGCATATTATTCTTATGTTGAAGCTTCATTAAAAAAAGAAAAATTAAAAGAATAGTAAGTTATTTTTTCCACCTGTCGTGTGTCCAAATCCACTGTTCAGGGTTTTTTAATATCATTTTTTCTAAAACAGTGTTTAAAAATAGAGTTATATCTTCAATAGTTTTTTTTGAATTTACTTTAATTGGTTTAGAAATGTGCATCTTAAAGTAATATTTGTCTTTTCTTTCAATATAAATTGGAACGAGTTCACATTTATACTTTTTTATAAGTTGTGCCGGAATAGTTGTCGTTGTAGCAAGATTTCCAAAAAATTTTATTTTTGAACCTTCTCTAACTCTTTGATCAATCATTAAGGCTACCGAATATCCTTTTTTTAAATTTTTAATAATTTGCCTTGTTCCGGATCTACCTTTTCTAATTTGGTTTTTACAAATATATTTTATTCTAATTTTTTCCATAATTTTATTTAAAAAAATATTATTAAGAGGACGATAGATCGCAGACACTTTAATTCCTGCCATTTCTAGCTGCATGGCCATTAATTCAAAATTATTAAAATGCCCAGATATAAATACAACTTTTTTTTTTTCTTTTTTAATATTTTCTAAATGATTTTTGCCTTCTATTTTAATATAATTATCAAGTTTACCATTTCTGAAACTTTTTAAAAAAGGATACTCTGAAAAAATTCTTCCATAATTTCCTAAAACATTGTTGGCTATATAATTGTAGTTTTGTTTAAAAGAAATATTAGATTTTTTAAGATTTTCTATTATTAGTTTTTTTGATCTAAAAAATGATCCAAAAAATTTACCAATTAAAAATCCTAAATTAGATGAGATTTTGTATCCAATTAAATTAAACAATGCGAATAAAAAATAAACCAATATAAATTCAATAAAATAAATTAATTTTTTCATAATCTTTCAACTAAAAATTTTGAAAAATATTTTATATTCTTAATGTCCAAATCTATTTTAAGAAATTGAATATTTTTTCTATTTTCTTTACTTAGCCTTATATAATCTTTTTCAGTAGTAACTATATTTAATCCCCTTTTTTTTGCTAATTTTTTTATATTAATAATATCTGTATTAGAAAAATTATAATGGTCTGGAAATATAAATTTATTTTTAATTTTAAATTTATATTTTTTTAAAGTTCTTTCAAATTCTCTTGGATTTCCCAGTCCACAGAAAAAACAAAATTTCTTTTTAAGATTAAATTGTCTTAAATTTGTTGGTATATAATTTGCTTCAAATATTTTTATATTTTTATTTAATTTTTTTAAATAGTTAGAAAATTTTTTATTATATCTTGCTCCATTTAAAAAAACTATATCGTAATTTTTTATTTCAGAAATATTTTCTCTCAAAGGACCTGAGGGAATTAACAAACCATTTCCTATGCCATCTGAACTATTAAAACAAGCAATGGTAATATTATAATTTAAACTTTTATCTTGAAGACCATCGTCTAAAATTGCTATGTCATATTTTTGCCTTGTGGCAGTTTTAAGAGCATAACCTCTATTTTTTTTACATATTAAATTACCGTGAGATTTTAAAATATATTGCTCATCTATTTGATCAAAATAACTTTTTTTAATAAATACAGTTTTATACTTTTTTTTTAAAATATTATTTATTTTGATTGATAATGATGTTTTTCCAGTGCCACCAACATAAAGGTTTCCAACACAAATAGATTTAATATTAAAATTTTTCTTAATTTGGATTTTTTTAATAATATTTATTATTAAAGTTACTAAACTTAATGGGTATAATAAAATCGAAATTATATTTATACTATTCCAAAATAATGGCTTATTAAACTTCATTATAGATATTTATTAATTTCAATAAGATTCTTATTAAGAATATCATTACCGATAATATTTAATTTTTTTATAACGTTTTGTGATTGTTTGTGGTGAATTTTCTTTCTAATAATTTTTTTCATATTTAAAATATCGTTTACTTTTACTTTTGAAGAAATATTTAATTTTAAAAGCATATTATAAACTTCTTTAAAATTTTGTATATTTGGACCGTGCAAAATGTAATTTCCTATTCTTGCAGGTTCAAGTGGGTTCTGGCCTCCATGAGGCACCAAGGAACCGCCCATAAAAGTGATATTTGATAATCCATAAAATTTTGTAGCCTCGCCATATGTGTCAGCAATATATATATCTGTATTTTTCGAAATTTTTTGTTTTGAAGACCTTGTAATAATATTAAGACCTAAATTTTTAAGTTCATTAAATATATCATCCGATCTATTAATATGTCTTGGAATTATAATAGATAGCAAATTATTATACTTTGATTTTAGTGCAGCATGTACTTTTCCTATAAATAATTCCTCATTATAGTGTGTACTTGCAGCACAGAAGACCAATCTATTTTTAAAAAACTTTCTTGTATTTCTATCTAATGAATTTTTTATTTTACCAAAGTATTTTAAATTACCTGCAATTTTAATTTTTTTAACGCCTAATATTTTTAAATATTTAGAAGTTTCAAAGTTTTGGGGCATTGCCAATGTTATTTTGCTAAAATTTTTTTTTGCAAAATTTGGGAATATCATCCATCTTTTGAAACTCTTTTTTGTAATCCTTCCATTTAGTAAGATTATTGGAATTTTATTTATTTTTAAATTACTTAACATATTCGGCCAAATTTCAGAATCTATAAAAAGAGCTATTTGAGGCTTCCAATATTTAATAAATTTATTAGTTAAATAGTTTGTATCAATTGGAAAATATACATGACTTGTTTTTTTAAATTTATACTTTGAAAATATAACTGCAGAGCTAACTGTTGAAGATGTAATTAATATTTTTTTTATTTTTTTATTTTTTTCAAGAGTTTGAATGATTGGTATTACGCTTAAAATTTCTCCTACACTTGAACCATGCAACCATACTGTTCTTGGATTTTTAAATTTTTTTTTATATATACAGAACTTCTCTAAAAATCTATTTGGATCTTCTTTGCCTAATATTATTCTTATTGAAAATATAATTGGAGAAAATATAATAAAAATTAATCCTAAAACTTCATAAATAAAAAACATTATTTATTTTTAATCTGTTTGTTGTAAAAATTTTTATAAATATTTGAAGAGTCTAGTAGCTGATGATGCTTTCCTTGAGCTACTACAGACCCTTTATCAAGAACATAAATCGTATCAGAATTTAAAATTGTTGATAATCTATGTGCTATAACAATCGTAGTTTTGTTTGAGGTTAATTTTTCCAGTGCTTTTTGAATTTTTTCTTCTGTATCAGAATCTAATGAAGATGTTGCCTCATCCAAAAGTATTATTTTGCTATCTTTTAAGAAAGCACGCGCTATAGATAATCTTTGTTTTTCTCCTCCTGATAATTTAACTCCATTTTCACCAATAATTGTTTCAAACTTTTTTTCTAAATTATTAATAAAATCATTACACATTGACATTTCCGCAGCTTTGTAGATTTCTTCATTTGAAGCATTTGGTTTTGCATATTTTATATTATTAAAAACCGAGTCATCAAATAGAGTAGTATTTTGATCAACAATAGAAATTGTTTTTCTTAGCGACTCAAGGTTTAAATCTTTTATTACTTGATCATCAATTAGAATTTGACCTGACGTTGAATCGTAAATTCTAGGAATTAAGTTTAATAATGTAGATTTCCCCGAACCACTATGGCCCACAAGAGCTGTCATTTTACCACCTTTTATCTTGATGCTAATATTTTTTAGCACTTCGGTATTTTCATTTGATTGATAACTAAAGTTTACATTATTAAAACTTATTGATGCTTCTTTTAAACTTAGACTTTTTTCATTTTGATTAAGTGTGATTTTATTTTTATTATCTATTATAGGTATTATTCTTTTTCCAGCTGACAAACCTTGTCCAACTCCAACATTAATAGTTGCAAGAGATTTTACAGGTTGGTACGCCAACATCATTGCCGCAAGAAAGGAAAAAAAGTTATTAATACTTAACTGATCATTCATTATTAGTTTACCAGAATAAAAAATTAAAATTGCAATCATTATACCAGTTAATATTTCCATTATAGGTGTTGCTCTTATGAAAATAGTTGCAATTTTTATTGATTTTTCTTTAAGGTCGTTGACAAACTTTTCAGACCTTAAATATTCGTAATTTTCTCTTTGGAAAATTTTTATTATTTTATGATTTTTGAACAAATCTATTAAATATTTATTTAAGTCCCCAGATTTTTCTTGTGCTTCTGTTGTAACTTTACCCATTCTTTTACCTAATTTTTTTGCAGTAATAGATGCCAAAGGTATCATTATTATTGCTATTAAAGCGAGTCTCCAATTTTGAAAGAACATTACTGATAATAAACCGATTAAAGTTAATCCATCTTTAAAAAAATTTAAAAAAGAGTTACTTAACATTCCAGTTATTTGATTAACATCAAAGTTTAAATTAGATATATATTTTCCAGAATGTTTATTTTCTATAAGTTCAGTATCAGATTTAATAAAAGATGATAGCATATCAATTTGAATTTTTTTTTTTACTTCTTCTGCAACATTAATCATCAAAACTTTAGCCATATAAAGTGAGATACCTTTAGTGGAAAAAGCAGCTATTATCAAAATTGGAATTATAAATATTAAAGTTTGATCTTTATTTATAAATATTTTTTCAATAGCAGGATCTAAAAGCCAAGCAGTTGCAGAAGTGCTCGCAGCAACTAAAATTGAAAAAAAAACAGCTAAGAATATTTTATTTAAATATTTTTTTGTATAATCTTTGTATAATCTTTTTAAAATTTCAATATTTTTCATTTTATATTACCTTACCAATCAATAAGTTCACAAAAATTATAAAACCTATAAAATTGTTACTTTTAAATTTATCTAAGCAACTTATTGGATTATTCACATTTAATTTATATATTTGAAAAAAAATTAATTGAAAAATAGGAACAATTAAAAATAAAAAATAAAATAAACTAAATTTCATTAGCACACCAATTAAGATCAATGAAGTTATGAAAATTAAATAACAAATCAAAATAAATTTTTTTGGGTTATTTTTAAATTTTATCGAAGTCGATTTAACTCCTATAATTTCATCATCCTTTATATCCTGATATCCATATATAGTGTCGTAACCCAGTGTCCAAAATATGGCTCCTAAATAAAAAATTATAGGAACAACAGAAATATCATTTTTTATTGAAATCCAAGCTAAAAATAAACCATAATTAAATGTGATGCCTAAGAATAGTTGTGGCCAATATGTAAATCTTTTCATTAAAGGATAAGTAAAGGCGAAAGGCATTGATATTAAAGCCATCAGTATAGTAAATTTGTTGAAATTAATTAAAACTAAAAATGCAATAGCACATAATGCTGTGGCATAAACAATAGCTAATCTAATTGAAATTTTACCAGATGCAATTGGTCTATTTTTAGTTCTCTCGACTAGTATATCAAAATTTTTATCAGATATGTCATTGACTATACATCCTGCTGATCTCATTAAAACTGAACCTGAAAAAAAAAGAGCACTATAAAAAATAAATATTTCTTTTGATAAATTAAAATCGTATGCAAGTGTAAGCCCCCAAATACAAGGCCAAAACAACAACATAAATCCGATAGGTTTATTTAATCTTGTTAATTCAATTAATAATTTGATGTTTTGCATTATAATTTTCTTGTAAATAACAAAGGCTAGATTCATAATCAAATTGATTCGTATGAATATAGATTACACAGTAACAGCACTAATGTTTCCAGCAATACCTTTGCTTATGAACGTCTATAGTAATAGATTTCATACTTTAAGCAAACTTATAAGAGAACTTCACGATGAGCATGTATATGAGAAACATATACCAGCAGAGTGGAAAAAACAGTTCATAAACTTAAGTAACAGAATTACAATTATTAGATGGACTATAATGTTTGCGGCATTTGGATTTTTATTTAATATGCTAACTGTTTTTGCCCTATATATAGATGAGGTATTCTTGGCTAGAATAATTTTTGGCTCTTGTTGTTTATCAATGATTATATCTATAATTTTTTTTATCAGAGAAATTCAAATATCAACAAACGCACTAAGGTTACACATGTCAGATATGGATGTTAAAATAGATTAACAGGGAATAATTACTGCAGGACCCAAAATTTTTCTTGCTTCTAAATCTTTGTGTGCCTCAACAACTTCCTCTAATTTGTATTTTTTAAAGATTTTAATCTTTACATTTCCTAACTTAATTTTTTCAAACATAATATTTGCGGCATTGTCCAATTCTTTTCTAGTGCCTAGGTATTGTTGCATTGATGGTCTTACAAGATATAAACCTTTTGGTTGCAACATTTTGGGTACATTAATATCTGAAAGTGGTCCTGATGCATTTCCAAAAGAAACCATGGTTCCTCTTGTTTTTAAACACTCTAATGAACCTTCCAAAGTATCTTTGCCTACACCGTCATAAACAACTGGCACACCTTTACTATCAGTTAGTTCTTTTACTTTTTTTGAAAAATTATCTTTTGAATAATTTATAACATGGTCATATCCACATTTTTTTGCAATTTCAATTTTTTCATCTGATCCTACTGTTCCAATAACAGTACATCCTAAACTCTTTGCCCATTGCCCAAATATTTGTCCTACACCACCTGCTGCTGCGTGAAATAAAATAGTTTCTCCTGGCATTGCTTTATAAGTTTGATGAAGTAAATAATAAGTTGTTAAACCTTTGGTCATTAAAGTTGCCGCAACATCAAAATCAACTCCATCAGGTATTTTAACAAGTTTATTCGCAGGAAAATTTCTATGAGTTGAGTAAGAACCCAAAGGTATTGCCGCATAAGCCACTTTATCCCCAGCTTTAAAATTTGTAACATTTGAACCCACCTCAATAATTATACCTGCGCCCTCAAGTCCTAAACCTGAAGGCAATTGCAAAGGATAAAGACCTGATCTATGGTAAGTATCAATGTAATTTAGACCAATTGCTTTTTGCTCTATCGTAACTTCGTCTGAATTTGGTTTTTCTAAAGAAATATCTTTCAGACTTATTACTTCAGGGCCACCTGTTTGATTAATTTCAACTGCTTTCATTTTACAAAAGTACCTTTATGATAATCTTCGATAGCTTGCAAGACCTCAGATTTAGTGTTCATAACAAATGGACCACCTCTTGCAATTCGTTCACCAATTGGCTTGCCAGATACCAGTAAAAATTTAGCTTTAGTTAAAGCAGATATTTTAAGTTTCATACCTTTAGTTAATAGAATTAATGTTGAGTCTTTTAAATTATTATGAGTTTTACTACCAATTTTTATTTCCCCCTGAATTAAATAAATAAAAGAGTTATGAGTTGAAGGTAAATCAAAATCAAAATCTTTTGTTTTTTCCAGTTCAATATCAAAATAAATAGGCTCAACATTATGTTTCTTAATAGGTCCTTCTATATCATTAAATTTACCAGCTATTATTTTTACAAATTTATCTTGGTCTTTATGTGTACTCATTTTCTCTGCATCGATATAATGGTATTCAGGCTTACTCATTTTTGTGCTTGCTGGCATATTTATCCATAATTGAAAACCATGAAGTTTTCCTTCTTTCATAGCAGGCATTTCAGAATGAATAATTCCACTTCCAGTCTTCATCCATTGAACATCGCCAGCTGACATTCTACCTTGTCCACCGGTACTATCCTTATGTTCAAAATCACCAGCCAACATATAAGTTACGGTTTCAATTCCTCTATGAGGATGGGGAGGGAAGCCTGCAATATAATCATCCTTATTATCTGATCCAAATTCATCTAACATTAAAAAAGGATCAAAATAATCTGGCTCTATACCAATACTTCTTTTTAATTTAACTCCAGCACCGTCCGTTGCTGGTATAGGAGCAATAATGTGACTTACTTCAATATTTTTCATCGAAATTATATAAGTTTAAATTATATTATTTCAAGCAATTGGATCAAACTTTCAATTTTACGATTTGGTTTATAATCAAGAACATCAAAAATATTATTATTTCTATTTACCCAAATAGTATTGTATCCATAGTTACCTGCACCAGATACATCCCAAGTATTTGCACTTAAAAAAAAAAATCTCATTTTTTTGTATTTTATATTTTTTTACTGGAATATCATAAACTTTTGAATCAGGTTTGAAAATTCCTACCTCTTCTATAGAAAAAATATCATCAAATATATTTTCTAAATCATTACTTTTGACAAGCTGATTTAAAAGATCAGGTGTTCCATTTGAAAGAATTGCTAATTTATAATTTGCTTCTTTTAATTTATTTAAAGTTTCTTTTACTTCGGTAAAAGGAGATAGACTTTTATATAAATTCAATAACTCTTCTCTCATCATACTATCGATATTGTATAATTTCATTGATTTATCCAAACTGTCTTGGGTAATTTGCCAAAAATCTTTATGTCTTTTCATTAGACTTCTAAGCCATGTGTATTCTAATTGTGTTGTTCGCCAATAATTTGCAAAACCCTCCCACTTATTACCAATTTTATCTTTACATTTTTCTGCTGCAGAATTGACATCAAATAAAGTGCCATAAGCATCAAAAATTATTGCTTTAATATTTTTCATAAATTAACTTAACAGTTATGAGTAATATTAGATTATTTTTTCCCGAAAGTTTATCAATTAATTTGACTGCTAAACTTAATAAATCACAATCTCATTATTTAAGCAAAGTAATGAGAATTAAAGTGAATGAGGTTTTTTCTTTGTTTAATAGTAGTGGTGAATGGGAAGCAAAAATTTTAAATATATCAAAAAGTATAGTTGAGTTTAATATTATAAAACGATTAAGGCAGAAAGAAAATGTCAAAGAATTGTGGTTAGCTTTTTCTCCCATTAAATCCAATTATTTTAATTTTATGATTCAAAAAGCAACAGAACTTGGGGTAACAAAATTTTTACCTATTATTTTTGATCGAACGATTGTTAGAAAAGTAAATAAAGAAAGAATTGAAAAAATAATTATAGAATCAGCAGAACAATCTAACAGAATTAATATACCATCTATTGATAAGCCACAAAATTTAAAAAGTTTTTTGAATAATGAAATGGATTTAATATTTACAGATTTAAACTCTAAAATTAAGAAATTAGATCTAAAAAAAATAACAGAGAATCCAACCTGTATAATTATTGGACCAGAGGGCGACTTTTCTGAAGACGAGAGAGAGCAAATTCTTTCTTTTAAGGATGTTCAATCGATTAAGATAAATGAAAATATTTTAAGATCAGAAACAGCTGTAATTTCTGCTATTTCTATAATTAATTATTGTTTAGATTTATAAATATTTTTTAAATATCTTAAAAATATTATCTAAATTTTCATGGTGACTAATTCGATCAATATATTT
>MDTG01386739.1_pt1 | contig 13934 bp, 9 predicted proteins | sample 811421 | NCBI WGS metagenome assembly MDTG01 (sample SAMN05326645, study PRJNA326480) | marine metagenome | isolation source: seawater | place: Pacific Ocean: South East | collected 2011 | reverse complement strand
GTTGCCGCTTCGCGGCAACGCCCCGAAGGGGTGAGGCGCGGTCCCCCGCGCCGAATCACAAAATCGCAGAGCGATTTTGGACGTCGCCGCTCTTGCGGCAATGCCCCGAAGGGGTGAGGGCCGCTCCCGCGGCCCGAATCACAAATCCGCACAGCGATTTTAGACGCCGCCGCTACCGATTGAGGAAATTCAACGGCAGGCCCGCCACCGGCCAGTCGGTGCTCACCAGGCGTCCGGTTCCCGAGAGCGTGATGTAGGCCGTCTTGAGATCCTCGCCCCCGAAGCAGATGTTGGTGGTGAAGACATCGCCGGTGGCAACGTGCTCGACCCGCTCGCCGTCCGGCGACACGATGGTGATGCCGCCGTTGACCAGGGTGGCGACGCAGACGTTGCCTTCGGCATCGATGGCCAGGGAGTCGAACAGCTGCATACCCGGCAGGCCGACCACCAGCCGGCCGGACCGGGGATCGAGCTGCCCGGGCGCCGTGATGTCGTAAGCCCAGACGCGGCCGACCATGGTTTCCGCGAAGTACAGCGTCTTCTCGTCCGGCGACAGGCCGATCCCGTTGGGCGACTCCCGGCCACCGAGCTGGCGGCTGATCAGGCTGCCGTCGGGCTTGGCGTAGTAGATGCAGCCGACATCCCGGTAGGTCTCGTAGGTCTTGCCGAGGTCCGTGAACCACATGCCGCCCTGGGCGTCGAAGACGATGTCGTTGGGACCGTTGAGGGGCCGGCCGTCGCACTCTCGATACACGACGTCGAACTCGCCGGTGGCGAGATCCACCCGCTCGATGCGCCCCCCGGAATAGTCGTCGGGGGTGCCCGCCGGAGCCAGCAGCCCGCCTTCCTCGGACCACTTGAACCCGCCGTTGTTGCACACGTACACGGCTCCGTCCGGACCCATCGCGGCGCCGTTGGGGCCCCCGCCGAGCTTCGCGATGACCTCGATGCTGCCTTCCGGCGTGACACGGCTGAGGGTCTGTCGCTCGATCTCCACCAGGACCACGCTGCCGTCCGGCATGGCGATGGGACCCTCGGGAAATCTGAGGCCGGATACGATCTCGTTCATGGGGCGGGCTCCTTGGGCTGTAATCTGTAGAGGAGGAATCAGGTCGCCGTGCTGGGCGGCAACAGGCGCCGGGACATGAGTTCTTCGAGCCAGAAGCAGACGCTGCGCTCGGTGTCGAAGGTGTCGGTGAATCCCGCCTGCTTGATCTTCACCGTGCTGACAAAGGTCGGCGCCGGGGGTTCGCTGGCGCCGAAGGCGAAGCAGAGGTCGGTGTAGTGATGGGACTCACCCAGCAGGGCCTGGAGAGGCAGCCGCTGGAGGCCGTGGCGCTCGACCAGCCGGTCCCACAGCGCGGCCCGCTCCGGCAGGTAGGTCGCCATCGACGCGGGCTCGTCCGGGCCGGTTTCCACGCCGAGGGTCGCCGCGATCGCCGGCCACATGTCGCGCCAGCAGAACACCTCACCGTTGGTCAGGTTGAAGGTCTCGCCGGCCGCCGCCGGCGCGTCCGCGGCCCACACGGCAGCGGCCCCGATCAGGCGAGTGTCTACCGCTTCCCAGACCCAGTCCGGGCCTCCGGGAAACGAAAAGGGAAGCCCCTCCGCCCGACGCAGGGCCGCGTAGACGCCGATCACCGGCACCGGGTTCATCACCACGCCGGTGTTGGGGCCCAGCACCAGCTGCGGGCGGAATATCGTGAAGGCATACCCGCGGCGGACGGACTGCTCGCGCACGAAGTCCTCGTGGAGCCAGTAGAAATTCGGGTGCTCCACCCGGGGCTGACGCTCGCGCGCCGGAATGCGCATCGGGCCCACGTGGCCGCCGTAGGCCTTGGTGCCCTGAACGATGCTGACGTGTTCCAGGGCGGCGTGCTCGGCGAGGGGCTCGAGCAGATTGCGGAGCATGCGCCCGTTCGTCTCGATCTGGACCGGGTCGGTCCAGCCCGGCATCAGACCCGGCAGTTCGTACACGGCCGCATACATGACGTGGGTGACGTGCTTAAGCGCCGCCGCTGCCCGGCGGCAGGCCGCCGCGTCCTGCAGGTCGAGCGGCAGATGCAGGAAATCCCCGCCGTTCACCAGCGCCGGAACCTGGCGGGACAACCCGATGACGGCCCAGCCCGCGTCCAGGAACGCATTCACCGCCGCCGTGCCGATCAGTCCGCTGGCACCTGCCACCAGTACCGTTCTGCGTTCGCCTGAAGTGTCAGTCATCGGAGCATCCGTTGAAATGTATCGCCAGTGAGACTCGCCGGGTTCTGCCGGAATCGCTGGGCCAGGCGGACACGTCGGCGCGCCCGGCGCTGCCGCCCTCGTTCCGGGTTTGCCGCGTGCCCATGCCCCGTGCTCAACCCGCGTAGCGTTGCCGGAGCTCGCGTTTCAGGATCTTGCCGGTGGCCGTGCGCGGCAACGGCTCGGTGATGAAGAACACCCGGGTCGGCACGTTGTAGCGGGCGAGCCTGGACGCCACGAATGCCTGAACCTCGGCTTCGTCCAGGGTCGCTCCCGGCGCGCACTCGATGACGGCGGCGACCTCTTCGCCGAGCGACCGGTGCGGCAACCCGATGAGCGCCACGTCGACCACCGCCGGCAGCTCGTGCAGCACGCCCTCCACCTCGGCGCAGTAGACGTTCTCGCCGGCCCGGATGATGACGTCCTTCTTGCGGTCGACCACGTAGTAGAACCCGTCGTCGTCCACGAACCCGAGATCACCGGTCCTGAACCAGCCGTCACTGAACGCCTCGGCGGTGGCGTCCGGCTTGCCCCAGTAGCCGGCGAAGATGTTCGGCCCGCGGGCCCACAGCTCGCCCACCGCCCCCGGCGGACAGTCCGAGCCATCCTCGGCCACGATCCGGACGTCCGCCGTGACCGCCGGCCGGCCCACGCTGCGGGGCCGCGCCAGGTAGTCGGGGCCGCTGTTGGAGATGATGGCCGAGGTCGTCTCGGTCGCCCCGTAGCCGTTGCCCGGCGCGACCCGGGCCTCGAACCGTGCGCCGATCTGGCCGATCAGGTCCGCCGGTACCGGGGCCCCGCCGGAAGCGATGCTGCCCAGCGACGCCAGAGCGTCGGCGTCTGCCTCCGGGTGTTCCAGGAGCTCGCGCACCAGGGTCGGCACGGCGCTCCAGGACGTCACCCGCTCGGCCCGGATGAGCGCCAGCGCCCGGCGTGCATCCCACTTGTACATCAGGCTGAGCCGGCCGCCGGTCGCCAGGGTGATGTAGAGACCGCTCAAGCCACCGATGTGAAAGAACGGAAAACTCTGCAGCGCGCTGGGCTGCGCATCCGGTTGCTCCACGGGCTGGGGCCGAAGCAGCGCGGCGACGGCGCCGCCGAGCAGCGCGTTGCGGATGTTGGTCACGTGATTGCGGTGCAGATGCAGAGCGCCCTTGGGCAGACCCGTGGTGCCGGAGGTGTACATGATCGAGGCCGGATCGGAGGACGTCAGGTCCACCGGCGGCAGATCGTCGCGGTCGGCGCGCTCGGCGAGCGCGTCCGACCAACGGGTCGCGTCGGCACCGCAGGGCTCGGGATCCCGGGCGACCAGAAACGCCACGGCCGGCAGCGCGTCGCGGTGGTCGGCCAGGCTGGCGAGGCGCTCGCCATCGACGATGGCGATCCGCGCCCCGGAGTCCGTCAGGCCATAGACCAGCTCACGCCCCGTCCACCAGGCATTGAGCGTGACTGCGACGGCGCCGAGCGCATGACAGGCGAAAAACGCGATCGACCACTCGGGATAATTGCGCATCGCGATCGCCACTCGATCGCCCTTGGCGATGCCCCGGGCCTTCAGCCAGTGCGCGAGGCGCGCCACGCGAACGAAGTGTTCGTCGTAGCTGATGCGTTCGTCCTCGTAGATCAGGAAGTCCCTGGCGCCGTGCGCCCTGGACGCGATCAGCACTTCGCGCAGGGTATGGGGCGGACCCGCGTAGGTTCGTTGCGGCCCCCGGCCGTCGTCGACGGTGACCAGTTCGAAGGGGCCACCGGGGCCCGTGAGATCGTCAATGGCCTGTTGTCTGGTCAGCACGCCGCGTCCTCCCCAACGCCGTATCGAGCAACCGTCGACTGCCCTCAGACGTTAAACTAAAACGCATTTCAGATCGACTGACCGCGCCCACGCTGCCCGGGACGAGGCGGCAGGTGGGCCGTCGTCCGGGCCGGCCGGACGACGCACGGAACGCGTTAGACCGCGCTCACTCCTCTTCCGCCTCGACCGCCCCGAGCTCGAACGCATCGTGGATGCACCGGACCGCCAGCTCGAGGTACCTCTCCGCCACCACGATGGAGATCTTGATCTCGGAGGTCGAGATCATCTGGATGTTGATGTTCTCCGCCGCCAGCGCGTCGAACAGCCGGGTGGCCACTCCGGCATGGGACCGCATGCCGACCCCCACCACCGACACCTTGGCGATCCGGTTGTCGCCGGACAGATCACGGGCGCCAAGTTCCGTCTGAACCGCGCCGAGCATCTCGAGGGCCCGCTCGTAGTCGTCCCGCTTCACCGTGAACGTGAAGTCCGTCAGCCCGTCGGCGCCCGTGTTCTGCACGATCATGTCGACCTCGATGGGCGCGCGGCCGATCGGCCCGAGGATCCGGGAGGCCACGCCGGGCACGTCGGGCACGCCCGCCATCGTGATCTTCGCCTCGTCCCGGGAATACGCGATGCCGGAAACGATGGGCTGCTCCATCTCGTTGCTCTCCATGGTGATGAGGGTGCCGGGTCCGTCCTCGAACGAAGACATGACCCGCAGCGGGACCCGGTACTTGCCGGCGAACTCGACGGACCGGGGGTGCAGCACCTTGGAGCCGAGACTCGCCAGCTCGAGCATTTCCTCGAAGGTGACCTGGCTCATGCGGCGGGCGTCGTCGACGATGCGCGGGTCCGCGGTGTACACGCCGTCGACGTCGGTGCAGATCTCGCACTCGTCCGCGCCGAGCGCGGCCGCGATCGCCACCGCCGTGGTGTCGGAACCACCCCGGCCCAGCGTGGTGAGGTTGCCGTCGTCGTCGACGCCCTGGAATCCGGCCACCACCGGCACGATGCCGCTGGCCAGATCCGCGAGCAGACGTTCCGTGTCGATGGCGCTGATGCGGGCCTTGCCGAAGCTCGAATCCGTGCGGATGGCCACCTGGTCCGCCAGGTAGGACTTGCCCGGATGCCCCCGGTCCGACAGCGCCATGGCCACCAGCGCGATGGTGACCTGCTCGCCGGCGGCGGTCAGCACGTCCATTTCGCGGGCGAGCGGCCGGGCCGACACGCTGCGGCCGAGCTCGACGAGGCGGTTGGTCTCGCCGCTCATGGCGGACACGACCACCACCACCTGGTCGCCACGGGCGAGGTAGCGGGCCACCCGCTCGGCGACGGCGTGGATACGCTCGACGCTGCCGACGCTGGTGCCGCCGTACTTCTGAACGATGAGCGCCACGGCCGGGTCAGCCGACGCGCTCGGCGACCCAGCTCTGGACCTTCGCCAGAGCCGGGCCGAGAGCATCCGGCCGATCGCCACCGCCGGCCCGGGCCATGTCCGGCCGGCCGCCGCCCTTGGCGCCGACCTCCGGGCCGACCAGCGAGATCAGATCCGGCGCCGCGACCCGGTCGGTGAGGTCCTTGCTGACGCCGGCGATGAGGTTGACCTTGCCGTCGGACACGTTGCCCAGCACGATCACCGCCGAGCCGAGCTTCGACTTCAGCATGTCGAGGGTCTGCATCAGCGACTTGGGATCGCCCTCGACCGGCGCGGCGAGGACCTTGATGCCCTCCACGTCCACGGCCTGCCCCGCCAAGTCCGTGCCCTGGGAGGTGGCCAGCTTTTGCTTGAGCCGTTCCAGCTCCTTGCTCAGACGGCGGTTCTCCTCGACGACGGCGGCTACCTTGTCGGCGACGTCGCTGCGTCCCGCGCGCACCATGCCGCCGACGGTCTCGACGATCCGGTCCGTCGCGTCGATCCAGGCCAGCGCCCCCGGCCCGGTCACGGCTTCGATCCGGCGCACGCCGGCGGCCACGCCGCCCTCGGAGACGATCCGGAACACGCCGATGTCGCCGGTTCTCGACACGTGGGTGCCGCCGCACAGCTCCACGGAGAAGTCGCCGCCCATGCTGAGCACGCGCACTTCGTCGCCGTACTTCTCGCCGAACAGGGCCATGGCGCCACGCGCCATGGCGTCGTCGTAGCTCAGATGTTCGATGCCGACCGGCGTGTTGGCCTGAATCTGCTCGTTCACCTCGGCCTCGACCCGCGCGATCTCCTCGGCGGTCATCGGCTGGGGATGGGAGAAGTCGAAGCGCAGTCGATCCGGCGCCACCAGCGAGCCCTTCTGCTGCACGTGGCTGCCCAGCACGTTGCGCAGGGCCGCGTGCATCAGGTGGGTGGCGGAATGATTCAGCATGATCCGCCGCCGCCGCTCCGCGTCCACCGCGGCCCGGACATGGTCGCCCGGTGCCAGCCGGCCCTCACGCACGATCCCGACGTGCAGGTGCTGATCGCCGCTGCTCTGGGTGTCCTCGACCTCGAAGCACACGCCGTCCGCGCCGATGGTGCCGCTGTCGCCGATCTGTCCGCCGGATTCCGCGTAGAACGGCGTGCGATCGAGGATCACCAGTCCCCGCTCGCCTTTTTCCAGTTTTTTCAAAGGCTTGCCGTCCATATCGAAGACATCCTTCACGACGCCTTCGTCTTGCACCCCGTCGTAGCCAAGGAACTCGACCCGGCCCTGGGTGTGCACGCGCTGACCGAGCGCGGCGGAGAACTGCGCCGCTGCGCGGCCGCGCTCCCGCTGGGCCTCCATGGCTGCCTCGAAGCCTACCATGTCGATGGTCAGGCCCCGCTCACGGGCCACGTCGGCGGTCAGGTCGGTGGGAAATCCGTAGGTGTCGTAGAGCTGGAACACCACGTCGCCGGGAATACGGTCCGTCGACAGCCGGTCGATGGTGCGGTCGAGCAGTTCCATGCCCTGGTTGAGGGTCTCCGCGAACCGCTGCTCCTCACGCAGCAGCGCGGCCTCCACCTCGGCCTGGCGTTGCCGCAGCACCGGGTAGGCGTCGCCCATCTCCTCGGCCAGGGGCGCCACCAGCTTGTGGAAGAACGGCTCGCGGATGTCGAGCATGTAGCCGTGCCGCAGCGCCCGGCGGATGATCCGGCGCAGCACGTAGCTGCGGTCCTCATTGCCGGGCATCACGCCGTCGGCGATGAGAAACGCGCTGGAACGGATGTGATCGGCGATCACCCGCACCGACGCGTTGGCGAACTGGGCATCGGCCCCGTCGATGCCGGCCAGCCGGCCGACCGCGGCGAGCAGACGCTGGAACAGATCGATCTGGTAGTTGCTGTGGACGCCCTGCAGGATCGCCGTGATGCGCTCGAGCCCCATGCCCGTGTCCACGCCCGGCTGGGGCAGCGGCGTCAGCTCGCCGTCCGGCTGGCGGTCGAACTGGGGAAACACCAGGTTCCAGAACTCGATGTAGCGGTCGCCGTCCTCGTCGGCGGAGCCCGGCGGGCCGCCTTCGACCTCGGGGCCGTGGTCGTAGAAGATCTCGGTGCACGGGCCGCAGGGGCCCGTGTCGCCCATGGCCCAGAAGTTCTCCTCGAGGTCGATCACCCGCTCCCTGGGCACGCCGATCCGGTCTTCCCACAGACGGCGGGACTCGTCGTCGGTGGGGTGAACCGTGACCCAGAGCCGCTCCTTCGGCAGCTCCAGCACTTCGGTGATGAACGCCCACGCCCAGGAGATCGTCTCCTCCTTGAAGTAGTCGCCGAAGCTGAAGTTGCCGAGCATCTCGAACAGGGTGTGATGCCGCGCCGTGTAGCCGACGTTCTCCAGGTCGTTGTGCTTGCCGCCGGCGCGCACGCAGCGCTGGACGCTCGCCGCCCGCTTGAACCCCAGGTCCTCCCTGCCGAGCAGGGCGTCCTTGAACTGGTTCATTCCCGCATTGGTGAACAGCAGGGTCGGATCGTTGTGGGGCACGAGGGGGCTCGAGGGCACCACCCGGTGTCCCCGTTCCTCGAAGAACTTCAGATATGCCGCACGGACGTCAGCGGTTTTCATCGCACCTTCTTTGCGAGTGGCAAATGGGCGCAGAGTATAAAGAAACACGGGCGGGCAAGCACTGACGGCGCCCCGGCGGCGGGCGCCCGGCGCGACGACGCAGCAGGCGTCAGACGGTCGGGCCGCGGCCGTTATCCGGCCGGCCGGAAACCGCGCCGGCATCGTGTCAGCCTGGGCGTGTCAGCCTGTCAGCTCCGGGAGCCGCGGTCGTCGGGTTCGCCGATGGCGCGCACGACCACGTCCGAGGGAAACCCACGCTGGGCCAGGAACCGGGCCTGACGCTGCCAGGCGTCCCGGTCCGCAGGCGGTGCGTCGCCGAACTTGCGCTGCCGCGCCGCCACGGCCAGAGCCGCCCAGTCCTCGTCGAGGGCATCCGTAGCGAGGGCCGCGTCGATGCCCCGTTGAGCGAGCTCCTGACGAATGCGCACCGGCCCCTGTCCCCGCCCGACCCGGCTGTGCACGAAGGCTTCGGCGAACCGCGCGTCGGACTGCAGCCCGCGGCCCCGCAGATCGTCCACCACGAGCCCGGCGGTAGCGGCGTCGACACCTTTGGCGGTGAGCTTGCCGGTCAGCTCCCGGGCGGAATGCTCGCGCTGACCGAGCAGTCGCAGCGCGCGATCGAAGGCCGCGCGGTAGCGACGGTCCTCGTCGTCGAGCAGGTCGGGCTCACGGCCCGGCCCGTCGTCCTCCAGTGCCTGGTCGGCGTCCATCGGCGGCCTCCGTCAGAGCGAGTCCTGAGCCGGTTCCGGCACCACCACTTCGTCGCTCTGCTGGGCGTTGGGCAGAAGCTGGCGACGCAGCTCCGCCTCGATCGCACCGCTGATGTCGATGTTCTCCAGCAGGAAATCGGCGGCGTTCTTGCGGCCCTGACCGATCCGGTCGCCGTTGTAGGAGTACCAGGCCCCGGACTTCTCGATGAGGCCCTGCTGCACGCCCAAGTCGAGCACCTCGCCCATGCGGTTGATGCCCTTGCCGTAGAGAATCTGGAACTCGGTCTGCCGGAACGGCGGAGCCACCTTGTTCTTGACCACCTTGACCCGGGTCTCGTTGCCCACGACCTCGTCGCCTTCCTTCACCGCGCCGATGCGGCGGATGTCGAGCCGCACGGAGGAGTAGAACTTGAGCGCGTTGCCGCCGGTGGTGGTTTCCGGCGAGCCGAACATCACGCCGATCTTCATGCGGATCTGGTTGATGAAGATCACCAGCGTGTTGGAGTTCTTGATGTTGCCGGTCATCTTACGCAGGGCCTGGCTCATCAGCCGGGCCTGCAGGCCAACGTGGGAATCGCCCATCTCGCCTTCGATCTCGGCCTTGGGCGTGAGCGCCGCCACCGAGTCGATGACCACCACGTCGACGGCCCCGGAGCGGACCACCATGTCCGCGATCTCCAGCGCCTGCTCGCCGGTGTCGGGCTGGGAGACCAGCAGATCGTCGGTGTTCACGCCGAGCCGCTCGGCGTAGATCGGATCCAGCGCGTGCTCGGCATCGATGAAGGCGCAGGTGCCGCCGGCCCGCTGCGCCTCGGCGATGACCTGCAGGGTCAGCGTGGTCTTGCCCGAGGACTCCGGGCCGTAGATCTCCACCACCCGGCCGCGCGGCAGACCGCCGACGCCAAGCGCCACGTCCAACCCCAGAGAGCCCGTCGAGATGGCCGGTACGGAGACCTGCTCGCGATCGCCCAGACGCATCATCGAGCCCTTGCCGAACTGGCGCTCGATCTGGGCCAGCGCAGCGGTCAGAGCGCGGTCTTTGTTGGCGTCCTTCGGATCTTTCTGGTCTTTCATGTCCCTGGCATCTCTGCTCATGACGGCCTCCGGATTGGAATGGGCGTTACTGTATATTTAGTCAGTACCGATGGCAACCGTGGCGGCAGGATTCGGGGCGAAATCGCACACGAGGAGAAGCCGATCGCCCGCCACGGCCCGACCATGGTCGCCCAAGTTGACCGCCCCCGGGAAGGGTGTTTCACTCCAGCGCGCACAGGTTCGAACCCCGACATGCACCCAGCCGATTCTTCAAGCGCGCCGCCCGAGGCCGCCGCAGGGCGCCATACGCCCATGATGCAGCAGTACCTGCGGATCAAGGCCGAGCACCCCGACGATCTGCTGTTCTACCGCATGGGCGACTTCTACGAGCTGTTCTACGAGGACGCCAGGCGCGCCGCGGCCCTGCTCGACATCACCCTGACGGCCCGCGGCCAGTCGGCCGGCGAGCCCATTCCCATGGCCGGGGTGCCCTATCACGCGGCGGACGGCTACCTGGCGAGACTGGTGAAGCTCGGCGTGTCGGTGGCGATCTGCGAGCAGATCGGCGACCCGGCCACCAGCAAGGGGCCGGTGGAGCGGCGGGTGCAGCGGGTCGTCACGCCCGGCACGCTGACCGAGGAGGCGCTCCAGGACAGCGCCCGGGACAGCCTGCTGATGGGCATCAATCCCGCCGGTGACGGCTTCGGCATCGCCGTGCTCAACCTCGGCCGGGGCGAGCTCGGCGTGGCCACCCTGAGCGACGCGGCGGCCCTGCGCGACGAGCTCGCGCGCCTCGCGCCCAGCGAGATTCTCGTGCCCGGCGCCGTGGCCGCCCTCGCCGGCCTGCGCACCCCGGTGCGCGAGCGGGACACTCTCGCCTTCGACGCGGAGCTCGGCTTCGAGCGCCTGACCCGGCACTTCGGCACCCACGACCTGTCCGGCTTCGGCGTCGATGCCGGCTCGCCCGCCATCGGCGCGGCCGCCGCGGTGCTGGACTACGCCCAGCTCTCCCAGTGCCAGACCCTGGACTACATCGACCGGCTGGTGCCGCTGGGCGAATCCGGCGTCGTCACCCTGGACGCCCACTCCCGGCGCAACCTGGAGATCGACCGGCGCCTGGACGGCAGCGAGGACGCCACCCTGTTCGCGCTGATGAACACCTGCCGGACGCCCATGGGGGCGCGCCTGCTGCGACGCTGGCTGAACGCGCCGAGCCGCGACGGCGGGGAGGTGGCCGCCCGCCAGCAGGCGGTGGCCGCGCTGCTGGAGGAGCTGGACGTCGACGAGCTGCGCGGCGAGCTCGACGCCGTCGGCGACCTGGAACGGGTGGTGTCCCGGCTGGCGCTGGGCCGCGCCGGGCCGCGCGATCTCGCCAGGCTGCGCAGCGCCCTGGCCCGCTTTCCGCACATCCGCCGGTGCCTCGCCACCGATTCCGGCGGGATCGGACCTGCCGCGCCGCGCCTGGAAGCGCTGGCCGGCGCCCTGCCCGACTTCGCCGCCGAGCTGGACCTGCTGCAGCGCGCCCTGGTGGAGACGCCGCCGGTCACGGTGCGCGACGGCGGCGTGATCGCCCGCGGGTTCGACGCCAGGCTCGACGAGCTGCGGGACCTCACCGAGAACTCCAGCCGCTGGCTGGCCGACCTCGAGGCCCGGGAGCGGGAGCGCACCGGCATCGCCACCCTCAAGGTCGGCTACAACCGGGTCCATGGCTACTACCTCGAGACCAGCCGGGCGGCCGGCAACGAGGTGCCGCCGGAGTACGTCCGCCGCCAGACCCTGAAGAATGCCGAGCGCTACATCATTCCCGAGCTGAAGGCGTTCGAGGACCAGGCCCTCACCGCCCAGGCCCGGGCGCTGAAGCTCGAGCGCCGGCTCTACGACGAGCTGTGCGCCAGCCTGGCCGAATCGGCCGCCGGCCTGCGCGGCGCCGCGGCGGCCGCCGCCGAGCTCGACGTGCTGGCCAGCTTCGCCGAGCGCGCCCGCCGGCTCGATTTCGTGCGCCCGGAGCTGACCGCCGAGCCGGGACTGTCGATCCGCCAGGGCTGGCATCCGGTGGTCAGAGCCAGCAGCGACGAGGCGTTCGTGCCCAACGACCTGGACCTCAACGACCGCCGGCGGCTGCTGGTGATCACCGGCCCGAACATGGGCGGCAAATCGACCTACATGCGCCAGTCGGCGCTGATCGCGCTGCTGGCCTGCACCGGCAGCTACGTGCCCGCGGCGGCCGCGCGGATCGGCCCCATCGACCGCATCTTCACCCGCATCGGCGCCTCGGACGACCTCGCCGGCGGGCGCTCGACGTTCATGGTGGAGATGACCGAGACCGCCAACATCCTGCACAACGCCACCGCCAGCAGCCTGGTGCTGCTCGACGAGATCGGGCGCGGCACCAGCACCTACGACGGCCTCGCCCTGGCCTGGGCGACGGCGCGCTTCCTGGCCCGCCAGCGTCGGGCCTTCACCCTGTTCGCCACCCACTACTTCGAGCTGACGGGCCTGGCGGACGAGCTGCCCGCCACCGCCAACGTGCATCTGGCGGCCACCGAGCACCAGGGGCGGATCGTGTTCCTGCACAGCGTCAAGGCGGGCGCCGCCAGCCAGAGCTACGGGGTGCAGGTGGCGCGGCTCGCCGGCGTGCCGGCGGCGGTGCTGGAGGCCGCTCAGCAGAAGCTCGAGGCGCTGGAGCAGCAGAACTACCGGGGCGGCGCCCAGGCGGATCTGTTCCACGGCCTGACCGCGGCCGCCGACGCCGGGGACGGCCCGCAGGCCGCGCCCGACCCCCGCCTCGCCCGCCTCGACGAGGTCGACCCCGACGCCATGACGCCGCGCGACGCGCTGGCCATGCTCTACGAGCTCAAGGCACTTGCCGACCCGCCGCGGGAGTAATCCGGACCCGCCTGTACAGGGCGTCCAATATGATTAGAATACCGGGCTTTTGCGACAGCAGGACCACAGATCATGACATTCGTCGTCGGCGAGAACTGCATCAAGTGCAAGCACACGGACTGCGTCGAGGTGTGCCCCGTCGACTGCTTCTACGAAGGTCCGAACATGCTGGTGATCCACCCTGACGAGTGCATCGACTGCGCCCTGTGCGAGCCCGAGTGCCCGGTGGACGCGATCTTCTCCGAAGACGAGCTGCCAGCGGATCAGCAGGACTTCCTCGAGCTGAATGCCGAACTCGCCGAGCAGTGGCCCAACATCACCGAGAAGAAGGACGCGCTGCCGGACGCCGAGGACTGGGACGGCAAGCCCGGCAAACGCGACCTGCTGGAGCGCTGAGCGCCGCCTGCACCCCGACCTGCGCCCCTAGACGAACAGCTCCCTGGCGTCGAGCCCCTCGGCCTCCAAGGACCGGCGCAGCCGCTTGAGCCCTTCCATCTGAAGCTGGCGCACCCGCTCGCGGGTGAGGCCGACGGCGTCACCCACTTCCTCGAGGGTGCCCGCGTCGTGGCCGCGCAGGCCGAAGCGGCGCGCCACCACCTCCCGATGGCGCTCCGGCAGCGCGCCCACCAGGCTGTCGAGCTTGCTCATCAGATCGCCCTGCTGGGCCAGATCCGCCGGGTCCGGCGACGCGTCGTCCGCCACCGTCTCGAGCAGTCCGCGATCGGCGGCGTCCCGGGTGGCGTCGACCGACTCCACCCGCTCGGCCACCTTCATGATCTTGCGCACGTCGTCGACGGGCTTGTCGAGCAGCGCGGCGATGTCTTCCGGGGTCGGTTCGGAATCGAGCTTCTGGGACAGCTCCCGGGCGGCGCGAAGATAGAGGTTCAGCTCCTTCATGACGTGAATCGGCAGGCGGATGGTGCGGGCCTGATTCATGATCGCCCGCTCGATGGTCTGCCGGATCCACCAGGTCGCATAGGTCGAGAAGCGGAAACCCCGATCCGGGTCGAACTTCTCCACCGCGTGCATCAGCCCGAGGTTGCCCTCCTCGATCAGATCGAGCAGCGGCAGGCCCCGGTTGACGTAGCGCCGGGAGATCTTGACCACCAGGCGCAGGTTGCTCTCGATCATGCGCCGCCGGCCCGCCGGATCGCCGGCCCGGGCGAGACGGCCGAAGTGACGCTCCTCATCGGCGGTCAGCAGCGGCGCGTAGCCGATCTCCCGCAGGTAGAGGGCGGTGGCGTCCGGCGACTCGCT
>MDTG01223837.1_pt1 | contig 13934 bp, 13 predicted proteins | sample 811421 | NCBI WGS metagenome assembly MDTG01 (sample SAMN05326645, study PRJNA326480) | marine metagenome | isolation source: seawater | place: Pacific Ocean: South East | collected 2011 | reverse complement strand
TATAGGGTTGAATTTAATTCTGCAATAGGACCATACAAAGGAGGATTAAGATTTCATCCTTCAGTTAATTTATCTATTTTGAAATTTTTAGGATTTGAACAGGTATTTAAAAATTCATTAACTACACTTCCTATGGGAGGAGGAAAAGGAGGGTCAGATTTCAATCCAAAAGGAAAATCAGATAATGAAGTTATGAAGTTTTGCCAATCATTTATGACAGAGTTATGTAAACATATTGGCCCAAATACAGATGTTCCAGCTGGAGATATTGGTGTTGGAGCTAGAGAGATTGGCTATATGTTTGGTCAATATAAAAGAATTAGAAATGAATTTACAGGAGTCCTTACAGGAAAAGGGATTAATTGGGGCGGGTCTTTAATTAGACCTGAAGCAACAGGCTATGGAACCGTATATTTTGCCCAAAACATGCTTTCAGAAAGAAATGATTCTATTAGAGGAAAGACAGCTGTTATATCTGGATCTGGAAATGTTGCTCAGTTTGCTTGTGAAAAAGTTAATGAATTAGGAGGAAAGGTTGTTGCTATGTCTGATTCATCTGGTTATATTTATGATTCAGCAGGAATAGATGCTGATAAATTATCTTTCATCATGGAGCTTAAAAATGAAAAAAGAGGCAGGATAAAAGAGTATGCTGATAAATTTGGATGTGAATTCCAAGAAGGAAGACCATGGAGTGTAAAATGTGATATAGCACTTCCGTGTGCAACACAAAACGAGCTAGATGAAACAGAAGCTACTCAATTAATTAATAATGGTTGTATTTGTGTAGCGGAAGGAGCTAATATGCCATCAACTCCTGAAGCTATTGCAGTGTTTCAAAATGCTAAAATATTATTTGCTCCAGGTAAAGCATCTAATGCAGGCGGAGTTGCAACTTCTGGTCTCGAAATGAGTCAGAATTCTCTTAGAATGAATTGGACAAGAGAAGAGGTAGATGCTAAATTGAAGAAAATTATGGAAGACATACATTTTTCTTGTGTAAAGTATGGTAAAGAAGATAATTATATTGATTATGTAAAAGGAGCAAACATTGCGGGGTTTGTTAAAGTTGCTGACGCAATGATTGATCAAGGAATTGTCTAGTGCTTCTTCTTAAGTTTCTCACAAATCGTGTTAAGTCCATAGGTTCTAGTTTAAAAAAAAAAGATAAAAAGGATCCTGCAAAATCAACTGTTTTTCTTGCTGTCACTGAATTATTCATGGTTGCTTTGGGAATACTATTAGCATTATATATTGATCGATGGAACTCTACGCAAAATTTTGAAAAGCAATTCGAATCTACACTAAGAATCGTTCAGCAAAATCTAGAATCAGACATTTATAATTCAGATAACGTAATAGCACATTTTTATGCTAGAGACTCTTTACGTCATGATGTTATGTTGAACAAATTTGATCGTGAATATTATGAAAAGGGTCTTACTTACTGGCAACAGGTTATAGTATTTTATAATCAGTATCAAGTTACCATAGAGGGGTATAATTTACTTCTTGATATGAAAGACGAGGTACCAGAAAAGTATTCTGACATTTTCAAAAAAGTAAAAAAAATGTATAAAATGCTTCCTAATCTTGATGAGTATAATAAAAATTTTAAAAAAATAATTTGGAATATTCATGATGAATTAGCTTATTCACACTGGTTTTGGTTAGATTCTTATTATGGAAAAGTGAGTGAGGAACAAATAGATTTTTTTATAAATGACCCATATTACAAAGCTTTAGTTCAAAAAGTTGTAAACGCATCAGCACTTCTAAATAATATGGCAAGAACTCACAGAATTAAAGCTATTGACATGTATAATGAAATTAATGATATTTTAGGATTAATCGAAGAGGTTCCTGAAAACATTACTTACATTTTAAATGATTCAATTTCTAAAAATTATATTGGAAAATATAACTTGGTTGAAGGAGAAATGGGTACATGGTTTCCAAAATATTATGTTGAAAATGCAGTTTTAGAAATTGGAATAAAAGATAGTATACTTTATTTAATGAAAGATGAAAAGCACGCAACCCCATTATATTATTTTAAAAGAATTTTTAAAAATAGAAATTATCCTATTAAGAAAAATCATATTTTTATTTCAGGTGTTGGGTATTTTGAATTTTATAAAAATGGCAATCTTAGAATTGGAGCTGCCGGTCCAGAAACAATTTGGCAAAAGCAATAATTTATCTCTTTTCTCTATTTTTGCAATAATAAATAACATATTATGATCGGAAAACTGAAACAACAATTACAAGCCGAATTAAATACAATAAAGCAAGAGGGACTTTATAAAAAAGAGCGTATTATAGTTAACCAACAAGGGTCTTCCATATGTGTAAGCACTGGAGAAAATGTTCTTAATTTTTGTGCTAACAATTACCTTGGATTATCTTCCCACCCTGATGTTATTCAAGCAGCAAAAGAAACTTTAGATACTCATGGTTTTGGGATGTCTTCAGTTCGTTTTATATGTGGAACACAAGACATTCATAAAGATTTAGAGAAAAATATTTCCGATTTTTTATCAACAGAAGATACAATTCTTTATGCTGCTGCTTTTGATGCAAATGGTGGGGTTTTTGAACCTTTGTTTGGAAAGGAAGATGCAATTATTTCAGATTCTTTAAATCATGCATCCATTATTGATGGGGTGCGTTTATGTAAGGCTGTTCGTTATCGATATAAGAATAATAACATGTTTGATCTAGAAAAACAATTAATTAAAGCACAGGAACAAAAAAACAGAATTATTGTTACAGACGGAGTATTTTCTATGGATGGCTATATAGCGCAATTAGATAAAATTTGTGATTTAGCTGAAAAATATGATTCTTTAGTGATGGTAGATGATTGTCATGCAACCGGATTTATTGGAGAAACAGGCAGAGGGACACATGAGCATTGTAATGTAATTGGTAGAGTTGATATTATTACATCAACATTAGGAAAAGCATTAGGGGGAGCCATGGGAGGCTTCACTTCTGGAAAGAAAGAAATTATAGACATGTTGCGCCAAAAGTCAAGGCCTTACCTTTTTTCTAATTCATTAGCCCCTTCAATAGTGGGTGCAGCTAATAAAGTATTAGAAATTTTAACAAAATCAACAGAGTTAAGAGACAAACTTGAAGAAAACACAAAGTTTTTTAGAAACAAAATGCAAGATTTAGGTTTTGATATTAAAGAAGGCGTTCATCCAATTGTTCCTATAATGCTTTATGATGCTAAGCTTGCTCAAAAAATGTCAGAATTACTTCTTGAAGAAGGAGTGTATGTTATAGGGTTCTTTTATCCAGTAGTACCAAAGAATGAAGCAAGAATTAGAGTGCAAATTTCAGCAGATCATAATCGAAAAGACATTGAAAAAGCTATTAGCGCATTTAAATTAGTAGGTAAAGCATTAAATGTTATATAGTAAATAAGTAGTAAATAAATTTTGTAACATTCTAAAAAAGTTTACTTTTGCAACCCTTTATAAAAAGATTAAAACAGATATACAGTGGATACATTAAGTTATAAAACAATTTCAGCTAATAAGGAAACTGCAAATAAGAAGTGGTTATTGATTGATGTTGATGGCCAAGTTTTAGGTAGAGCAGCTTCAAAGATTGCAAAAGTTCTTAGAGGTAAATATAAAACTAATTACACACCACATGCGGATTGTGGTGATTATGTTATAATCCTTAATGCTAATAAGGTAGTTATGACTGGAAATAAGATGCAAAATAGAGAAATTTTTAGCCATACGGGTTATCCAGGAGGTCAAAAAAGAATATCCCCTATTGAAATGCTAAAAAAAGATGGTACTTCTGTTTTAAGACATGCGATAAAAGGTATGTTACCTAAAAACAAATTGGGAGCAGCAATATTAAGAAACTGTTATATTTATACAGGAAATGAGCATATTCATGAAGCTCAAAAACTAGTTGAACTCAATTTAAACGATTTAAGATAATATGGAAAAAACTCACACTATAGGAAGAAGAAAAGCATCTGTTGCTAGAATTTATTTATCAAAAGGTAAAGGTAAGATGACTGTTAATAATAAGGATTTTAAAGAGTATTTTCCTGTTGCAAGTATGCAATCTAAATTAGAACAGCCTTTCAAAACTATTGATGCGCTTGGAAAGTATGATGTTATTGTAAATGTAAATGGTGGTGGAACTACTGGTCAGGCTGAGGCAATAAGATTGGCTATATCTAGAGCATTATGTGAAATAGATTCTGAGAATCGACCAGCTTTAAAGTCAAATGGTTTATTAACAAGAGATTCTAGAATAGTTGAAAGAAAGAAGCCAGGTCAAAAGAAAGCAAGAAAGAAATTCCAGTGGGTTAAAAGATAAAATTAATTATTAATAGATGTTTAGAATCTAAATCATTAGGACAAGTATTTATCTTCTACCAAATGATTGCTAAGCAATAAAAGAAAGTAAACATGTCAAGAACAAATTTTCAAGAATTATTACAAGCAGGCGTTCATTTTGGACACCTAAAAAAGAAGTATAATCCAGCTATGTCGCCATATGTTTTTATGGAACGTAATGGCATTCATATTATAGATCTTAATAAAACAATTGCTATGTTAGATGATGCTACAGCTGCTCTTAAGCAGATTGCAAAATCTGGAAAAAAGATTTTATTTGTAGCAACAAAGAAGCAGGCTAAGGGTATTATAGCTGAAACAGCTCAAGCATTAAACATGCCATATATTTCTGAGAGATGGCCAGGAGGATTGCTTACCAACTTTTCTACTATTAGAAAATCAATTAAGAAGATGCAAAGTATTGATAAGATGAAGGAAGACGGAACATTTGATACTTTATCTAAAAGAGAGAGATTACAAATAGATAGACAAAGAGCCAAGTTAGATTTAAACTTTGGAAGTATAGTTAAGATGACTAGAATGCCAGAGGCCATTTTTATCGTTGATGCAAATAAAGAAAAAATAGCTTTAGCAGAAGCTAACAAGTTAGGCATTCGTTCTTTCGCTATGAATGACACGAATACAAATCCTAAGATTGTGAACTTTCCTATTCCTTCAAATGATGATGCTACAAAATCAATTTCTTGTGTTTTATCAATTATAAAAGAAGCAATTAATGAAGGACTTCAAGAAAGAGCATCTGAACAGGATAAAAAAGCAAATGAGAAGAAGCAGCAAGCAAAAGAGATAGAAGGAAAGAATAAATAATTAACATAATAATTTTATAATTATGACACAAATTAAGGCAGCAGATGTTGCAAAATTAAGAAAGCAAACTGGAGCAGGAATGATGGATTGTAAGAAAGCTTTAGTAGAATCTAATGGTGATTTTGATGAGGCAATTTCTGTTTTAAGAAAGAAAGGTCAGAAAGTAGCTGCACAACGTGCTGACAGAGAAACAAGCCAAGGAATAGCTGTTGTTAAAATTAATGATGCAAAAACTTTAGGAGTTGCAATTGTATTAGCATGTGAAACAGATTTTGTTGCTAAGAATGATTCATTTAAAAATCTTGCAGATTCATTTGCAAATATTGCTTTAAATTACTCAACAAAGGAAGATTTTTTAAATGCAGATTTTTCTGGAATGACTGTTGCAGAAAAATTAATTGAACAAACAGGTGTTATTGGTGAAAAATTAGATATAACTTCTTTTGAGAGTATAGAAGCTCAATATGTAGGTTCGTATACACATGGGGCAAAGATTGCTGTTTTAGTTGGTCTTTCTAATGTTATTGAACAATCAGAACAATTATCTAAAGATATAGCTATGCAAGTTGCTTCTATGGGTGCTACAAAGTTATCATATAAAGAATTTTCAAACGAATTTGTTTTAGCAGAAACTGAAGCAAGAATAGCTGTTATTGAGAAAGAAAATATTGAATTAGCAAGATTAGGGAAAACATTAAAGAATGTTCCAAAATATATTTCTATGGCACAATTGACAGATGAAATTATGTTAAAAACTAAGGAATTAATTAAGGATGAGTTAAGAAAAGAAGGAAAGCCTGAGCATATATTAGATAAAATTATACCAGGAAAGGTAGAAAGATTTATTTCTGATAACACCACTTTAGATCAGGAACAATGTCTGTTAGATCAGGTTTTTATAAAAGATGAAAAAAAGAAGGTGTCAGAATATATAAAAACTTATGGTGATATTCAAGTAAGTATATTTAAAAGAGTATCTTTAGGTTAGGTTAATCATATTTATCATAGATATTTAAAACCATCCTAAAGATGGTTTTTTTATTTGCCTTATTTATTTCCTTAAATGTATTTATTATATATTTGAAGAACTTTTTTAATTATGAAATACAAAAGAATTTTATTAAAATTAAGTGGCGAATCACTAATTGGAGATAATGAATATGGTATCGATTCAAAAATGCTTACTCAATATGCTTTAGAAATAAATAATATTATAAATAAAGATATAGAAATAGCTGTTGTAATTGGAGGAGGTAATATATATAGGGGTATACAATCAGAAGGAGCAGGTTTTGATAGAGTGCAAGGAGATTATATGGGAATGCTTGCAACAATTATAAATGGGATGGCTTTGCAATCTGCGCTTGAGTCAATGGATGTTCAGACAAGGTTATTAACTGCTATAAGAATGGAGCAGATTACAGAACCTTATATAAGAAGAAAAGCAATTAGACATTTAGAAAAAGGACGAGTTGTGATTTTTGGTGCAGGAACGGGTAATCCATATTTTACCACTGATACTGCGGCAACTTTAAGGGCAATCGAGATAGAAGCAGATATTATATTAAAAGGAACAAGAGTTGATGGTATTTATTCTTCAGACCCTGAAAAGGATAAATCAGCTGTTAAATACGAATCTATTTCTTTTGAGGAGGTATTCAAAAAGAAATTAAATGTAATGGATTTAACAGCTTTTACTCTATGTCAAGAAAATAAGTTACCTATCAAGGTTTTCAACATGAATATAGAAAATAACCTTTTAAAGGTTTGTAATGGAGATAATGTAGGAACATTAGTTAATTTTTAATAGTTATTATATGAATGAAGAGATAGACTTATATTTAGAGATTGCAGAAGAACAAATGAAAGAAGCAGTTATGCGACTTGAAGAAAATTTATCAAAAATAAGAGCAGGCAAAGCTAATCCTCAGATGTTGCGAATGGTTCGAGTAGATTATTATGGGGTAAATACTCCATTGTCTCAAACTGCTAATATTACGACTCCAGATGCTCAAACAATATCAGTACAGCCATTCGATAAAACTATAATACCAGATATTGAACAGGCAATTGTTGAGGCAAATTTAGGATTTAACCCATCAAATAATGGAGAAAAAGTCATTATTCATGTGCCTGCTTTAACAGAAGAAAGAAGAAGAGATTTAGTTAGACAGGCAAAAGTAGAACTTGAGCAAGCAAAAGTCCAGATTAGAAATATTCGACAAAAGTCAAATGACGAGATGAAGAAATTAGGTAAAGAAGGTTTGTCAGAAGATATGGTAAGAGATGGAGAAGATAGTGTTCAAGATTTAACTAATAATTATTCAGTTAAAACTGATCAGATTTTTGCTTTAAAAGAATCAGATATAATGAAGGTTTAAGCTTAAATAAAGTATATATATAATAAAATATATGAAAGGAATAATACTAGCCGGCGGATCAGGCACCAGGCTGTCTCCATTAACACTTGTGATTAGTAAACAGATGATGCCAATCTATGATAAGCCAATGATTTATTATCCATTAACTACATTATTGTATTCTGGCATCAATGATATTTTAATTATTTCAACTCCACAAGACTTACCTGTTTTTGAAAGATTATTAGGTGATGGCAGTCAATTAGGTTGTAGCTTTACATATAAAGTTCAAGAAAAACCAAATGGATTAGCACAAGCTTTTATTATAGGTGAAGATTTTATTGGAAGTGATAAAGTTTGTTTAATACTAGGTGATAATATTTTTCAAATGAAAATAGACACTCTTTCAGACTGTAAAAATGTTAATGGAGGTATAGTTTTTGGATATCATGTTCATGATCCTCAAAGGTATGGAGTAGTAGAGTTTGACTCTGATTTTAAGGCATTATCTTTAGAAGAAAAACCAGAAAAACCAAAATCAAATTATGCTGTTCCTGGTTTATATTATTATGATAATTCAGTTATCGATATTGCAAAAAGCATTTCTCCTTCTGCTAGAGGAGAATATGAAATTACAGATTTAAATAAAGAATATCTAAATCTAGGATTATTAGATGTTAAATTACTAGGGAGAGGTTCTGTTTGGCTAGATACAGGTACTTTCCAATCTTTAATGCAAGCTAATCAATATGTTCAGATGATTGAGGAAAGACAAGGCAGAAAGATAGGTTGTATTGAAGAGGCAGCCTATAGAATGAATTTTATCGATAAGTACCAGCTAACTAAATTAGCGCAGCCATTACTTAAAAGTGGTTATGGAAAATACTTAATTAATCTTGTAAAAAAATAATGAATTCATTTCTAGAATTAAGAAATCTTATTGATGAAAAATTAAATAAGATTAATTATGCAAGGGAAGCAAATTCTTTATATGATCCTGTAGAATATATACTATCACTTAAAGCGAAAAGAATTAGACCTATTTTCTTATTAATGGCACATCAATTATATAACAACAATTTAGACAAAGCAATTTATCCTGCTATTGGTGTAGAAATTTTTCATAATTTCACGCTACTTCATGATGACATTATGGATCATGCAATAATAAGAAGAGGATTTAAAACTGTACATGAAAAATGGAATCTTAATACAGCGATTTTATCTGGTGATGCAATGCTTATAAAATCATATCAAAGCATGATGTGTGTTGAATCTAAAGTTCTAAAAAATGTTTTAGAGATATATAATGAAGCAGCAGTAAAAGTTTGTATAGGTCAGCAATGGGATATGGATTTTGAAAATTCAAAATTCGTGGAAATTGAAGACTATATAAAGATGATAGAATATAAAACAGCTATTCTTATTGCTGCATCTTTAAAAATTGGTGGTATTACAGGAGGAGCAGATCTTAAAAACCAAGAGCTGCTTTATGATTTTGGAAAGAATATAGGTATTGCATTTCAATTAAAAGACGATTTATTAGATACATTTGGAGATGAAGATATTTTTGGAAAAGAAACAGGAGGAGATATTAAATCAAACAAGAAAACATTTTTATATCTAAAAGCATTATCTATTGCTAACAATACTCAAAAAATGATTTTAGAAAAATATTTTGAGAAAAATATAGCAGATAATAAAGAAAAAATTAAGAATGTAAAAAAGATATTTTTAGATTTAAAAATACCTCAAATAACAAATGAATTAATTTATGAATACCATTCTAAGGCAATAAAAAGTTTAGATTGTGTGGAAGCTTCAGATAAAAAGTTTTTTTATGAATTTTCCAAAAAATTATTAGATAGAATTAATTAAAATGAAATTATATTTTATATAATGAATAAAAAAGATAATTTTACATTTTTATAATGCTTTAGTTATGGATAAGTTTTCTTTTTTAGGATCTGTGCATACAAAAATGGTTGAAGAAATGTATAATAAGTTTCTTAAAGACCCTCATTCCACTAATGAAAACTGGGCTTCATTTTTTGAAGGTTATAATTTTGCAAATGAGCTTTATGAGAAAGAAGATATTCCTGAGTTGTTCCAGAAAGAATTCAAGGTTATAAATTTAATTGATGCTTACAGAAAGAGAGGTCATCTTTTCACTAAGACTAATCCGGTAAGAGAAAGAAGAAAATATAGTCCAGCGTTAGATATTAAAAATTTTGGCTTATCAGATTCTGATTTAGATATTGTTTTTCAAGCCGGAGAAGAAGTAGGAATAGGACCTTCAAAATTATCTGAAATTATTTCCCATTTACAAACTGTTTATTGTCAATCTATAGGCGTTGAATATATGTATATTAGGAATCCTAAGGAAATAAAATGGATTAAAAATAGACTACATACTAATGCAAATACTCCAAAATTTGAAATTGATCAGAAAAAGCATATACTTCACAAACTTACCCAAGCTGTTGCCTTTGAGAATTTTTTACATAAGAAATTTGTAGGTCAAAAGAGATTCTCATTAGAGGGAGCAGAATCTTTAATTCCTGCTTTAGATGAGTTAATAGAACATGGTGCGAATTTAGGAATAGAAGAATTTGTTATGGGGATGGCTCATAGAGGAAGATTAAATATTTTAGCGAATATTTTTAACAAAACATATAAAGAGATTTTTTCAGAATTTGACCCTAAAGATTATCATGATGAATCCATTTCTGGAGATGTTAAATATCATTTAGGATTTACTTCTACTCAAAAATGTGATAATGGAAAAGAGGTAAGATTAAACTTATCACCAAACCCTTCTCATTTAGAAGCTGTTGACCCTGTTGTACAGGGAATTTCTAGGGCAAAAATAGATGCGCAGTATAAAGAGAAAAACGAAAAGTTATTACCTTTATTAATCCACGGAGACGCTGCTTTAGCTGCTCAAGGAGTAGTTTATGAAGTTATTCAAATGGCTCAATTAAATGGATATAAAACTGGAGGAACTATTCATATTGTTATCAATAATCAAGTAGGTTTTACAACTAATTATCTTGATGCAAGATCAAGTACATATTGCACTGATATTGGAAAAGTCACATTATCTCCTGTATTACATGTTAATGGAGATGATGTAGAAGCAGTAGTTCATTCTTTAAAGTTTGCAATTGAATATCGTCAGCAGTATCATAAGGATATATTTATTGATTTATTGTGTTATAGAAAATATGGTCATAATGAAGGAGATGAGCCTAGATTTACACAACCAAAATTATATCAGACTATAGCTAACCATCCTAATCCTAGAGAAATATATAAAAACAAACTTCTTGAAGAAGGAATTGTTAAAAATGATACTGTTGTGCAATCTGAAAAGCATTTCCAAAAGTTATTAAATGACAGATTTAATGAAGCTAAAGAAATTAAAAAAGCTAAGATTACCCATTTTTTAAAATATGAGTGGAAGGATATAAAACGTATTATGGATAGTAGTTTCTTTGAAGAAATAAAGACATCTGTTAACCCATTAATACTAAAAGATCTTGCAAAAAAATTATATATATTTCCTGATTCTAACAAACTATTTAAAAAAACAAAAAAGATACTTAAAGAAAGAGAAAAGATGATGGAACAATCAAATAAGTTAGATTGGGCAATGGCTGAATCATTAGCTTATGCATCATTGCTAAATGAAGGATATAATATTAGAATTAGTGGTCAGGATGTGGAAAGAGGAACTTTTTCACATAGGCATGCAATACTTAAAACAGAAGATTCTGAGAAAGAGATATCTCCATTACAGAATGTTTCTAAAGAAGCAAAATTTGAGATATATAATTCATTATTATCTGAATATGGTGTCCTTGGATTTGATTATGGTTATTCAATTACTTTGCCAAATACTTTAACTATATGGGAGGCTCAGTTTGGGGATTTTAGCAATGGAGCTCAGATTATGATTGATCAATTTATTTCTTGTGCTGAAGATAAATGGAAAGTTATGAGCGGTTTAGTTATGTTATTACCACATGGATATGAAGGTCAAGGAGCAGAGCATTCATCTGCAAGAATTGAAAGATATTTACAATTGTGTGCAAAATATAATATGCAAGTGGTTAATTGCACTACACCTGCTAATTTTTTCCATGTTTTAAGAAGGCAGCTTAAAAGGAAATTTAGAAAGCCATTAATTGTTTTCACTCCTAAAAGCTTATTAAGAGATCCTAATTGTATCTCTTCATTAGAAGATTTCTCAGAAGTTAATTTTCAAGAAATTATAGACGATACTAATTGTACAATTTTATCAACTAAAATGGTTTTATGTAGTGGTAAGATTTATTATGATTTACTTAAGCGAAGAAAAAAAGAAAAAAATAAGAATATTAGAATTATTAGAGTAGAGCAATTATTTCCGTTAAACATTACAGCAATAGAAAAATTAGTTAAAAAATATAAACCAAAAGAAATAATATGGGCTCAAGAAGAACCAGAAAATATGGGTGCATGGAGATTTATTCTTTCTAATTTAAACCATTTGCAAATTAAAGTTATTTCTAGAATTTCTTCCCCAGCACCTGCTAGCGGTTCAAGCAAATCATTTTTTGATCAACAAACTAGAATAATAGAACAAGTATTTAAATAATAAATTATGATTATAGAAATGAAAGTTCCAAGTCCAGGAGAATCAATATTAGAGGTTGAGATTGCTGAATGGTTAGTGTCAGATGGCGAATATATTGAGAAAGATCAATCTATTGCAGAAATAGATTCTGATAAAGCTACTTTGGAATTACCTGCTGAAGAGAGCGGTAAAATTAAAATTTTAGTTAAAGATGGAGAGACAGTTGCAGTTGGAGATGTTGTTTGTACTATAGATACTTCTGTACAAGCAGATAATAGCAAAAAGTCAGATGCTGTTAAAGATTCTGTTTCAGAAATTAAAAAAATTGCAAAAAACAAAACTGATGATATTAAGAAAAATAAAGCCACGCCATTAGCATCAGCAATTATTAGTTCTTATAAAATTTCATCAGATGACATAAAAGGAACAGGCACATCAGGTAAGATCAGAAAGAGTGATGTTTTAGGTATTATTAAAAAAGATGAGAAGAGAGGTACAGTATCTAGAAAGAAAATGTCTTCTTTAAGAAGAAAAATAGCAAAAAGATTAGTTGCAGTTAAGAATGAAACAGCAATGCTTACTACTTTTAATGAGGTAGACATGAGTAAGATATTTGAAATTAGATCTTTATATAAAGAAGATTTTAAAAAGAAATATGATGTTGGTCTTGGATTTATGTCTTTTTTTACAAAGGCTGTTACCAATGCTATATCTGAATATAAAGATGTGAATGCCATGATTGATGGTAATGAAATAGTTTATCATAGTTATTGCGATATAGGTATTGCTGTAAGTGCAGAGAAAGGATTGATGGTGCCAGTTCTAAGAAATGCTGAAGAAATGAGTTTTGAAAGAATAGAAAGTGAGATAAAAAGATTAGCTGTTAAGGTTAGAGAAGGTAAAATTAAGATAGATGAAATGTCAGGAGGTACTTTTACAATAACAAATGGAGGTGTATTTGGATCAATGCTTTCAACACCTATTATTAATCCACCTCAGTCTGCTATTTTGGGTATGCATAATATTGTAGAACGTCCAATAGTTATCAATGGTAATATTGAAATTAGACCAATCATGTATGTTGCGCTATCATATGATCATAGAATAATTGATGGAAGACAATCAGTAGGTTTTTTATGTAGAATAAAAGAAAGTTTAGAAAATCCGAAAGAATTTTTATTAAATAATGATATTAAGGCTAGTTTAGGCCTTTAAGATTCTTGAGCTATTTCAATTTCTAGATTATTTAGATTTTCATTAATTATTATTTGACATCCTAATCTGGAATTTTCTTTTGAATTAAATGTTTCAGATAGCATTGCTTCTTCTTCATCTCCCATTGGTGGAATATTATGGTTTGATAATATATAGCATTGACAGGAGGCACACATTGCCATACCTCCACAAATACCAATAGTTCCCTCTTCAGCTAATTCATGCATTCTAATTAATTCCATTATATTCATTGCCATATCAGTGGGAGCATCTACATTATGTTTTGAGCCATTCCTATCAGTAATTATAATTTTTATATCAGACATTTAGTTATTAATTGATTTAATAACAGCTTTTGGTGCCTCTTTACGTGTTCCGTCAAATCCATCTATACCACTAACTGTAGTGTATTTAAAGATTGATTTTTTACCAGGATTTATAATTTTATATGCGGATTGACACATTAATGTTGCTTCATGAAATCCACAGAGTATTAATTTTAGTTTACCTGGATATGTATTGATATCTCCTATA
>MDTG01161373.1_pt1 | contig 13934 bp, 10 predicted proteins | sample 811421 | NCBI WGS metagenome assembly MDTG01 (sample SAMN05326645, study PRJNA326480) | marine metagenome | isolation source: seawater | place: Pacific Ocean: South East | collected 2011 | reverse complement strand
CCTTGGTCGGGCTTATTCTTCCGAAAGGATTGGCACTTGGGGCAGCCACAGGAAAGTCAAGTGCATTCAATAGTTTTTGAGTTAACGGATGATCGGGCATCCGCAAGGCAACTGTGTCTTTACCGGCTGTTATCAGGTCCGGAATGATTGATTTCTTTTTAAGTACCAACGTAAGTGGACCTGGCCAAAACGCATCGGCAAGTTGTGTAGCTTTTGGTGGGATGTATTGTGCCACTTCGTTCACATATTCACGTGATTTCACATGTACAATCAGTGGGTTGAACAGTGGACGCTGCTTCGTTTTGAATATTTCTTTGATTGCCGACTCATTAAAAATGTTTCCTGCTAATCCGTAAACTGTTTCGGTGGGTATGGCCACCAATCTTCCCTGTTGCAGGATTATGCCAGCTAGATTGATATCCGTAGAAATTTGAATCAATCCAAGCGTAGTTTATTGCTGGTGAGGCAGGACGTCAAATTCTGCTCGCTTTGCATTAGTCCATTATTACCAGTTATAAAACCAGTAGTATCATTAGTGCCAATTTTAAATACACTCCATGACTGGGCTTCCAGCATACGAGAGATTAAAAGTCCAAATAGAATTAAAATTAATTTCTTCATTGTGTTTGTTGTTGCTAACGATTAGTATGTGAAAAGTAGGTGGTATCAACGGTCATTGTTGGAGTTATTGAAAATCAAGGGGCTTTAATGTGGTTCGGTAAACCAAGAATGACCTTCTATAAATCGTTCATTATAACAGAATTAAGGTATCCATTTAATGTCCTCAAAGTTGGGTTTACGCTTCTCTAGAAATGCATTACGTCCTTCCTTGGCCTCCTCGGTCATGTAAGCCAATCGTGTGGCTTCTCCCGCAAATACTTGTTGGCCTACCATACCATCGTCTGTGAGGTTAAAGGCAAACTTCAGCATCTTGATGCTGGTGGGTGATTTTTCTAAGATTTCTAATGCCCAGTTATATGCCTCTTGCTCCAACTCATTATGGGGGATTACGGCATTCACCATACCCATTTCGTAGGCTTCTTGAGCGCTGTAATTACGGCCCAAGAAGAAGATTTCGCGAGCACGCTTTTGCCCCACCATTTTAGCTAAATAGGCGGAGCCATAGCCACCATCAAAACTGGTGACATCGGCATCGGTTTGCTTGAAAATGGCGTGTTCTTTACTGGCGAGCGTTAGGTCGCACACCACGTGCAAACTATGGCCACCGCCTACCGCCCAACCCGGTACCACGGCAATCACCACTTTGGGCATAAATCGGATAAGGCGCTGCACTTCCAAAATGTTTAAACGCGGCATCCCTTCTTCATCCACATAACCTTGAAGTCCACGATGGCGTTGATCGCCACCGCTGCAAAATGACCAAATACCATCTTTGGGCGAGGGACCTTCACCGCTAAAGAGCACTGTTCCAATGTTGGTGTCTTCTCGCGCATCGAGAAAAGCGCCATAAAGTTCGGCCACCGTTTTTGGCCGAAACGCATTTCTTACCTCGGGTCTGTTAAACGCAATGCGGGCCACCTTGCCGCATTTTTGGTAGGTGATGTCTTCGTATTCTTTTACCGTGGTCCAATTTGGTGTGCTCATGTCAACGTGTTTGTTTGCGAATGTAAATAACCGTCCATTGTGACTATTGGTTCGTGATACGAATGAAAAATAGGCATTAAACATGCGTCCTTACACCATACTCCAAGCAATAGCGGCAACTAAATCCATTAATGCAGCAATGCCCACATGCACAATGCACCCACCTATGATATTTTGCTGGTAATACGCGATGGTGCCGAGTAGGTAGCCTCCAAAAAACGAGCTGATTGTTTCGCCTAAAGGTTTATTGAAGTGAAGTACACAATAAAGCGCTGCCATGGTGATGATGGTGTCTTTACCTAGAAATCGTGCAAGGCCAATGACCAATGCACCCCTAAATAAAGCTTCAACACGAATGAAGTCAGAGAGGTAAACCAGCTCAAACAGCGAAGCCATCTGTATATGAGACAGGCCAAAGACCTCATCATATTTCCAGACTTTAAGTGAGGGGTACGTATCGAGAAAGCCAGGAAGTGATGTAGCACCAACAATGAGTGGAGACATTAATAAGATCAGAATCAAGTATGGTTTGAAATTATGTTTTAGGTTGAATCCGTAAAAGTTGGGCAACTGCTTTCTTTCCATGACAAAGTACACAAGCAAAAGCATGAGGAAAATGGTAATTGAACCGTGAGCATTGGCAGCGATGTTTCTCAAATAGTATTCTTCATAGACTGGGTAGTCAGCAAACCAGGTCTTGTAGAAAATAAAGCCACTACTTACCGAAAGCGCCAAAATGTAAAGCGCACTCAAGCTGATAAATTTTGCTGTAATTTTTGAGCGGCATTTAATCCACACAGTGGCATAATAAACAGCTGGGTAGAGCAAGAGAAAATAATCTAGATACAACCAAGGATCGAGATTTGAGAGCAACTTTTCTTCGAGCTCGAAATGGTAGTTGATGAAGATTAGCACCGCCAAAAGAACCATGATTACACCATCTTTACTCCACTCAAAGCTCGATTTAATGTGTGTCTTTAGGTCTGAAAGGATGCGCCTCAATTGGTAGAAGTATTTTTGATTCCCAAATTTTAAACGAAAATGAAGTTTTCAATCTTTATAATGCTTCTATTTAGTTATTCTGTGCTTGTTTCTCAGGAGGACTACAAAACTCAGATAGAAAATTATCGAGCAAAGAAGGATCAAAAGCTTCAGTCGAGAAAAACATCTCCATTGCAGCGAAAAGACCGAAAGCAATTTAAGGATCTACCCTATTTCGACATAGACGAATCTTGGAAGTTTGATGTAGAGCTCCGAAAAACATCCAACAGTGACATCATCGAGATACCCACATCTGCGGGCTATGCAAAAAAGTTTAAAGAGTATGGAATACTTGAGATATATGTTAATGACAAATATGTGCCACTAACCGCTTTTATACGGATTCCGAGAGATGGTAAAGAACCTCCACAGCATCCTTCGCTTTTTGTTCCATTTAAAGATTTAACTAGTGGAAACTTAACCTATGGCGGAGGACGTTATTTAGATATACCATTACCAAAAGAAGGAAGTGTGGTAACGATAGATTTTAACTTAGCATACAGTCCTTATTGTGCTTATGGAGACGATTTTAATTGTCCAATTCCACCTGTCCAGAACTTTGTAAAAGCAGAAGTAACCGCTGGCGAACGAGCTCTAGAAGATCACTGATTAATCTGTTGAGGCCACAGCGCAGCCTTCCACCTTGTAGTCTTCATAGGTAACCCCTTCCGGAGCGCCTTCAACGAAGTATTTGAGCACACAACCAAAGTCTTTGGCACCCATGTAACCTGGTACTATTGTTTTATCCCAAGGTTTTCCGATAAAGGCGTAGCTAGGATAAGACATGCGTCCATCTAAGAGTGCCGCTGCAAGTTCATGCGACCCTCTTCGTCCATTCGGTACAAATTTGAACTCTTGGCCATTAAAAGTAATTGATTCATGCTGCTCGGCATTAAATTTAACGGCATAGTAGTTCTCATTCATGTAATCTACAATCTTGGGATTTTTGAAAGTCGTTGCATCCATTTTTTTACACCAACCACACCAATTGGTATAGACATCAACAAATATGATTTTCTCTTCCACTTGTTGGTTTTGTTGAATGGCCTCATCCCAAGTCAGCCACTGAATTTTCTCATTCTCTTGTGCAAAGCTGAAAGTTGCGAGAAGTGTAAAAAGTAACGTATAGGTAAATTTCATTGTATGAAGGTAATTATTCGATGGTCTTTATAAAAAAAAGAAAAGGCGGTTGTTAATAGTATTAACAGACGCCCTCCTTTTGATTATAGGATTCTTATTTCACTCCATGCATGAGCTTTTGGAGTGGCTTATTGGCAATGATGATGATCAATGCAAAACCAAGCAATACAAAACCAATGGTAGAGAAAACGTTGATGTATTTATCTAGTCCAGCGGCTGCATCGAGTGCTTCACCAGTATCGCCATGACCTCCGGTAAGTGCGGCAATCTTACCGCCAACATAGTTTGCTATCGCAAAGCTCAAAAACCATGCACCCATTGCTGTACCCGCAATATTCTTTGGAGATAGTTTGGTCACCATAGAGAGGCCAATGGGTGAAAGGAAAAGCTCACCAGTTGTGTGTAACAGATAGAGGAAGAATAGAGTCAATAATGGTACTTGATAAGAATCATCCACAAACATTAGTCCTACCAAGGTCACAAGGAATCCAGCTGCCAATTGAATAATTCCAAAAGCAAACTTCAAAGGAATGCTTGGGTTTTTACCAATCTCCGATAGCTTCACCCACATCACGGAAAAGATCGATCCGAACACAATGATGAAGAATGGATTGAAGAATTGAGTCATCGATGCGGGCATCACCCAGCCCATGATTTCTCGGTCAACATTCCTGTCGGCAAATAAGGTCAGCGAGGTTCCCGCCTGTTCGAAACATGCCCAAAACGTAATGTTAATGACCATGAAAATGATAAGTGCAATCATTCGGTCTTTCCAAACAGCAACACCATCTTCTTTATCTGCCTTTATGCCTGCTGTTACTAAGGAATAACCAACGTATGCAAACAGAGCAAGAAGTAAATAATCGAGTATTTGATTTTGGAATACAAGTAAGTAACAAAGCGGTATGAGTAGCAATGAACCAGCGGTCACTGCTTGTGCGTTATTCAATGGAGTACCCATAAACTTTTTCTTTCCTTGTTCAGTAACATCCAAACCTGCTGCAGCAGCATAGTTCCTTCTTCCCGTCCAGAATATGATGGTGCCTGTTAGCATGCCTAAGCCTGCAAGCCCAAAACCTTTGTCAAAACCATAGGTTTCACCAACGTAGGCAACTACTGTAGTGGCCAACAGCGCACCGATATTAATCCCTATGTAGAAGATGGTAAAACCAGAGTCTCGCCTAGGGTCATCGTCTGAATACAACTTACCTACAATCGTGCTGATGTTTGCTTTGAAGTAACCGTTTCCAACAATGAGCGCACCCATACCTACAAGAAGAAAGAACTCATTTCCACCAAGGATAATAAACTCACCGATGGCCATTAAGATAGCTCCAAGAATCACTGCCCATCGATATCCCAAGTACTGATCGGCCATTTTGCCACCAAGAATTGGCGCTGCATATACGAGTCCGGTGTAGGCGCCGTAAATGATTGATGCTTCTGCATCACCCTTCATTAAAGACTTTACTAAGTAGAGAGTGAGGAGTACCCGCATTCCGTAGTAGCAGAATCGCTCCCACATCTCTGAAAAGAATAAGGTCATTAACCCATCTGGGTGACCAGTTTTTACATCGCTCATGAATTATAATTATTTAGTTAGTGTTTGATAAAAGGAGATGAGCAAAGACAATTTGCGCATCTGAGGGTAAATATAGAAATGTATCTCATTGACCAATGACTTTGAAGTCTTACAGTTTTGTCGTAACAAAATTGGTCATCTTAGTGTAGAGGTGATATCGAGTGTTGCCACCATATATGCCATGATTTCGCTCTGGATACATGGCAAAGTCATATTGTACGTCTGCATCAATTAAGGCATCGGTCATCTCTACTGAATTTTGGTAATGTACGTTATCATCTCCCGTACCGTGGACCAAGAGGTAATTGCCTTTCATTTTATCTACATGATTGATGGGTGAATTGTCGTCATATCCATCGCCATTATTTTGCGGTAAACCCATATACCGTTCTGTGTAAATGCTATCGTAAAATCTCCAATTGGTAACGGGAGCCACGGCAATAGCGGTTTTAAAAACCTCCGCTCCTTTGGATAGGCAAAGGCTGCTCATATAGCCGCCATAACTCCATCCCCAAATACCAATTCTATTCGCATCTATATAGGATTGTTTTGCAAGCCATTTTGCTCCCTCAATTTGGTCTTTAGTCTCTAAGTTGCCGAGCTGACCATATGTCTGTGTTCTAAAATCTCTTCCGCGCGCACCTGTACCTCGGTTATCAACCGAAACCACCATATAGCCTTGTTGACATAGCATTTGGTGCCACCAATAGTTTCCACTCATGGAGTTAGTCACTGTTTGAGAACCTGGGCCTCCATACACAAACATGAGTACAGGATATTTTTTCGATTTGTCAAAATCGGCTGGCTTCATCATCCAACCATTCAAATTCACGCCTTCAGATGATTTGAAGTCAAAAAACTCTACATTGGTCAAGTTGTAGGACTCCATTGTTATCTTTAGGTCGGCATTGTCTTCGAGCACCCTCGTTCGAAACTCAGGTTCATCATACATATTCATCGTTACCGTTTGTGGGATGTTCGCATCTTGATGATAGAGAATGTGGTAATCAAATGTCTTGCTGAATGATACTCGGCTAGTTCCATTCTCTGGACTGATCCGTGTTGGCTCGCCACCATTGATGCTGACAAAATAGATTTCCGTATCAATGGGTTTGTTTTTGCTTGCGGAGAAAAACAGTCGTTGAGCGTTGGGCTCATATCCTAGGAAATTACGCACTTCCCAGTCGCCCGATGTGAGCTGCTTTTCATTTTTACCGTTGAAATCATACTTGTATAAATGAAAGAATCCATCTTTTTCTGATTTCCAAATGAACCCAGCATTATCTCCAAAAAATGTGAGGTCGTCACCAATTTCTATGTAAGTCTCGCTTGTTTCTTTATAAATGGATTTGGTCGCCATGGTTTCGGTTTCAACTAGCACAATTTCCAACTCATTTTGCAATCGAGGCATTTTAAGTACGGCTAAAAACTGGCTTGTTTGTGTCCACTTAATCCTAGGAATATACTCGTATTCACTAAGGTTGGGTGTAGATGTCTTCTTCGTAGTGAGGTCATAGATCTTGATTTCTACCTCGGCATTCTTTTCACCAGCCTTTGGATATTTAAAAAGATAATCTTCCGGGTAAAGTCCTGTGAACATTTGCATGTTATAATCTGGCACCTCTGATTCATCGGTTCTGTAATAAGCGATTTTTGATCCATCGGGCGACCAGAAAAAAGCTTTGCTAAATGCGAATTCTTCTTCATAAACCCAATCAGCATATCCATTGATGATTTTGTTCTTTTCACCATCATTGGTCACCTGTGTGGTCTCCCCGGTTTTGTAGTCTTGAATGAAAAGGTCGTTGGCTTCTACATAGGCAATTTTTGATCCATCGGAGGAGAAAGTCGCGTTGCGCTGTTTTCCTTTTTCCTTGAGTTTTCGTGCCTCCCGATTATCTAAGTCCACAATCCAGTATTTGGAAATCGATGATCTGCGATAGATTGGTTCAACGTCATATTTAAGCAGCATGAACTTATCGTCAGCATTAAATTCATACGAGCTAAAGGTGGCTTCTCCGTCTCCTGAAATATCCTTAAGTCCAGCTTCAGAAATCACTTGTTTAACCTCATTACTGTTAGTATATTCATACATGGTGACCGTGTTGCCATCCTCAGATTGACCTTGTGTTGTATAATGTTTGCCATCGCTCATTGAACGAATCCCATACACCGACTTCTGTTGGAAAGTTCCGTTTTTCCAAATGTCTTCGAGGGTGATTTCTTGCGCTGCTGCTGAGATCGATAGACCTACCAAGCCAGGAGCAATTAGATGCTTAAAATTCATATTAAAATTTTAAAGATGGCCGAAAGTATGGAATAGAATGAAGACATAAATTGAATAATTCTTGACTCGTTACCCTTGGGTCCAAGCGTTGGAGTATTATACTTGAAAGATGAAAGAATTCTTGGAACAGCTCAATCAAATTGTGGGCGAACCTTATATATTTTCTGATTTAGAAACCAGAACGGAATACGGGCATGATGAAACGGAAGACTTGAGTTTCCCGCCATCTGTTGTTGTAAAGCCAGGAAATGTGGACGAAGTGAGCCAAATACTAAAATTGGCCAATGAATATGAGATCACGGTCACACCCATAGGAGCTCGAACAGGATTGAGTGGAGGAGCCTTAGCCATAAGGGGTGGCGTTGGCTTGAGCATGGAGCGTTTCAATAAAATCATTGAAATTGATGAGCAAAATTTACAGGCTACATTGGAGCCTGGAGTCATCACAGAAGTGTTTCAAAATGCAGTTAAGGAAGTAGGACTAATGTATCCCCCCGATCCCGCCAGCCGAGGGAGTTGCTTTATCGGCGGAAATGTAAGTGAAAATTCTGGAGGACCGAAAGCTGTAAAGTATGGTGTTACGAAAGACTATGTGCTGAATCTGCAAGTTGTTCTAACATCGGGAGAAGTGATTTGGACAGGTGCTAATACTCTAAAAAATAGCACAGGATACAACCTGACACAACTTATGATTGGGAGCGAGGGCACGCTTGGGGTAATTGCCAAAATTGTAATGCGACTCATTCCACACCCAATAAACGATTTGTTGATGCTTGTTCCATTTAACTCAGCAGAAAAAGCCTGCGAGGCAGTCAGTGCCATTTTTAGAGCAGGTATTATTCCATCGGGCATGGAGTTTATGGAGCGGGATGCCATTGAATACGCTATGGACTTCATTGGTGGAGAGCCGGTGCCTTTGCAGCCAAGTGAACAAGCGCATCTGCTAATTGAAGTGGATGGTAATAATGTGGATCAGCTTATGGCAGATTGTGAGCAAATCATGCAAGTGGTTGAGCAGTTTGACTCTGGGGAAATTCTATTTGCTGAAGACCAGGCGAAAAAAGATCAGCTGTGGAAACTCAGGAGAAGGGTAGGTGAAGCTGTGAAAGAACAGAGCATCTATAAAGAAGAAGATACCGTAGTACCCAGATTTCAACTGCCCAAATTGCTAAAAGCAGTAAAGGAGGTTGGTAAACTCTATGGCTTTAGAAGTGTGTGCTATGGCCATGCTGGAGACGGGAATTTGCACGTGAATATTCTGCGCGATGAAATGTGTGATGAAGATTGGAACAAAACAGTAAAAGTCGGTGTGCGTGAGTTGTTTCAACGGGTGAAAGCCCTCGGAGGTACTATTTCTGGTGAACATGGAATTGGCTGCGTACAGCGTGATTATATGGACATCATGTTTTCGGAATCGCACCTCGAATTAATGCACTCCATAAAACGGGTTTTTGATCCTAAGGGAATATTGAATCCTGGTAAGATTTTTTAGAACAGTAGTTTTTCGCTTGAATAAATTATTGTGTTTGCCAACGAGTCATGAAGAATTTTCATGATGAGCTCTCGCTGAGTTTTAAAAACCTTACGAGGAATCAGGCGGTGTTAACGCGCGAATTTTACATAGACTCCGACTCCATCATTGAAAGAACGGATTACGGTGTTATTCCAGTAATCGTTTACATGCTGCACTTTTAGTTCAAAATTTTGGTAGGTCAATAAATTCTTAGGCAGGCTTACTTTCGCAACCCATATTTACACTCATGAGATTATTCCAAATGCTTTTCTTTCTGTCCTTTATTGCAACTGTTGGTTGTAAAACGGAGGTCGCAGAGGCGACTTATGAACAAACTACCTCTTTATATGCAGAACCTATTCATAGCTACGCTGATCCAAATAATGCTGTGGTAAATCACCTTGACTTAGAAGTGGATGTAAATTTTGAAAAGAAGCTGATTGAAGGGTCCGCTAATTATGATATTTCTGTTCGTCAGGGAGTAGAAAAAATTGTTTTTGATACGCGAAATCTCGAGATAAAAGGAGTAATGGTTGATGGCGTTTCTACCGAAGATTTCTGGCTGGGTCCAGAAAAACCTTGGCTGGGTATCCCATTGGAAATTAAGGTTTCTGACACAACAAAGTCAGTCACTATCGAATATGCAACTACCGATGGGGCAGATGCTTTACAATGGTTAAACGCAGACCAAACTGCTGATAAAACAGCATCATTCTTGTTCACACAATCTCAAGCCATACTTGCGCGTACATGGCTTCCATGTCAAGACAGTCCAGGCATTCGATACACGTATGACGCTAAGGTTAAAGTTCCATCGGGAATGCTAGCTCTTATGAGCGCCTCCAACCCAACAGAGGTTGACTCATCAGGCATTTATTCGTTTAAAATGGAACAGCCCATACCAAGCTATTTAATGGCATTGGCCGTGGGAAATTTGAACTATAAATCTGTGGGCGAAGTAGCGGGTGTTTATGCCGAGCCTTCCGTATTGGAATCAGCTGCCTTTGAATTTGAGGATATGCAGAAAATGGTAGATGTGGCATCTGAAATGTATGGCGAATATGCTTGGGGTAAATATGATGTACTGGTATTGCCCCCCAGCTTTCCTTTTGGCGGGATGGAAAACCCCAGGCTGACTTTTGCCACGCCAACAATATTGGCAGGAGATAAATCACTTACTGCATTGGTAGCGCACGAGCTTGCGCATAGCTGGAGCGGAAATTTGGTAACTAACAGTACGTGGAATGATTTCTGGCTCAATGAAGGATTTACTGTGTACTTTGAGCTGCGCATTATGGAAGAAGTGTTCGGTAAAGAATATGCTGAAATGCTCGCCATACTGAGCTGGCAAGACTTACAGCATGAGCTCGAGTCAATGTCTGACCATCCAGAGGATACCAAACTGAAACTTGAATTAACCGATCGTGATCCTGATGATGGCATGACCAGTATTGCCTATGATAAAGGATACTACTTTCTGCGAACCCTAGAGGAGAATGTAGGTAGAGAAAAGTTTGACGAGTTTTTGAAAGGCCACTTTGAATCAAATGCATTTAGCACGATAAGCACAGAAAGATTTTTAAAAAATCTAAAAGCAGACTTGCTCAATGGAAGTGAGGAAAAATATGCTGGGCTGAAGATAAAGCAGTGGGTTTACGAACCGGGTATTCCTTCGAATGTAGTAAGGATAGAATCACCATTATTTACGCAAGTGGAGGAGCAGCTTAATAAGTGTATAGAAACCAATGATTTCAATGCCATCGATACGGCCAATTGGACTACACATCAGTGGTTACACTTTTTACGTAATATGCCCGCAGAGGTTAACATAGACCAAATGCAAGCCCTTGACGCGAAATTTGGCTTTACCAATACAAGGAATAGTGAAATTGCTGCAGTATGGTTTGTTATGGCTATCGAAAATGATTATGAGCCTGCGAATCAAGCTATAGAGGAATTTTTGATTCGCGTTGGTCGCAGAAAGTTCTTAGCCCCAATTTATGGAGCCATGGTCAAGGCAGATCCCACACTAGAAAGACCTAGAGCAATTTATGAGAAGGCCAGGGCTAATTATCATTCCGTATCTACCGGCACGCTCGATGCGATGTTGGAAATATAAATCAAGCAGATGAGGAATCACGACTTTGATTCACCGGTAAGTTTTGAGGATACCTCAAACGCTTTTGCACACCTGAGCAATAGCGATCTCAGGTTTAACTATTGGATTTTCAGATTAATGAATAATGCCGGATTAACCAACCTGAGCACATTGTTGGCAGAATTTGCAATAAAGTTTGGTTTGCCGGTAAGCTGGGCCGTTAAGCCTACCATTTTTAGAGTGTTTTGTGGTGGAGAAACCATTAACGAATCGTTGAAGGTAGTTGAGAAATTGGGTAAGAATAACGTGGGAGCGATACTTGATTATTCTGTTGAAGGTCAAGAGCAGGAGAAGGAGTTTGCCAAAACAGAGGAAGAGCTTGTGCGCATTGTGTCCATTGCAAAGGATAATCCATATATCCCAGTAACCTGTATGAAGGTGAGTGGAATTGCTTCAAACCGACTGCTAGAAAAACTCTCTACTCAAGAGGAGCTAAGTGATCCACAGCGCCTGTTGTCGGGTGTTTTACATCAGCGTTTAGAGCGTATTTGTCAAACCAATTTTGACGCTGAAGTCCCCGTGTATATTGATGCTGAAGAGAGCTGGATACAACCAGCGATTGATCGATTGGTAGAAACCGTGATGGCCAAGTTTAATAAGGAACAGGCCATTGTTTTTCAAACGGTGCAGATGTTTCGACACGATCGTTTGGAATATCTAAAATCATTAATTGAAAAGGCTAGGAGAGAAAGTTTTAAGGTGGGAGTGAAAATTGTGCGTGGCGCCTATCTCGATAAAGAGAATAAGCGAGCTAAAGAAATGGGTTATCCAACCCTTATTCAATCTAGCAAGCAAGCTACCAATGATGATTATAATGAAGCGCTTAAGCTCTGCGTTGAAAACATCGATTGGGTAGAACTATGTGCTGGCACACACAACGAACTAAGTTCAAAGTACTTAGCCTATTTGATGAATGAAAAAGGTTTACAAAACGATCACCCCAATGTTTACTTCAGCCAGCTTTATGGTATGAGCGATTATATGAGTTTTAATTTAGCCGCGGCGGGTTATAATGTAAGCAAATATTTGCCTTACGGACCGGTGAAATTCACACTCCCGTACTTAATTCGAAGAGCCAAGGAGAATACGGCTATTGCAGGTCAAATGGGTAAGGAGTACAGTATGATCGTAAAGGAGCAAGAACGCAGATCAGGTAATTAAAAAAGCCCATTTAAAAAAGCAAACGGGCTATCGAACCTATAAATTGATGTGGTTATTTGCGCACAATCGATTTCTGAAGTTTAGCTGACGCATCGCCAACGTTGTTGATACAAATACAGTCCATTGGTAAGATCAGAGATATTTATGGCGTTAAAGGGTGTGTTATTCAAGTATTCGGGTTAACCAATTTTCCTGTTAGGTCATAAAACTCAATTACAGAAATGTCACCAGATCTAGACTCGATGTTAAGTTGATCACTGGCCGGATTTGGATAAATCTTGAGATGCACTTTTTCTAGAGCGGATATTGATGTGGTGGTATCCTCTGTATTAGAGATTGCTAACTTGCTCCACCAAGCAGTTTAGCTGCTTCCTTCATGTCGAATGAATACGAATACTACTGTAAATTACATACGGTAAAAACCGTAACTTATATGGTTAGGCACTACATGTAAATGCCATGATTAAGATTGTCTTTAAAATTCGATAAATGGACTCAATAATTCGTTAAATAATAGTATTCAGAGGTTTAGACCTAAAAGATTAGTACATTCGACCGAGTTATATTATGAATTAAATTAAACCTATGAAAACACATTACAGTAAATGGTGCGCATTGCTTGCAATTGCGGCTCTATCATTCACAGCGAACGCTCAGACTTATGAATTTACCAATGCGGGTGCCTCAGGACGTTTTGGTCCGACCCAGGCGCAGGTGAACGCAGCATATAGTTCAACCAACCTGGCAAATAATGTTATTGTAAACACACAGGGCATTCAAGAGTGGACCGTTCCAGCAACATCAAACTATCGAATAACCGCTGTTGGTGCCTGTGGAGGAGAAGGTCAAGGTACTTATTTCCCAGGTAAGCCTGGTACAGGCGCAACCATCGTTGGTGACTTTTTTCTTACTCAAGGTGCCGTTGTAAAAGTTGTGGTTGGTCAAAAGGGGACCTATGCAAATAACGGATCTGGTGGCGGAGGAGGAAGCTTTGTATTCACTGGCGCATCTGGTGGAAACGGACTGCGTGTAGCCGCTGGCGGTGGTGGCGGGCATGGTCACGGAACTGCATCAATTTCCACTGGATCTCACGGTGGAGGCGGAAGCGCTACGCAATCTCAAGTTAATGGTGCGTTTGGTACCGGAAATGGCGGTTCTAATGGTCTTGGTGAGGGTGGTAAGCATGGAACAGGATGTAGTTTCAGCGGTTCGGGTTCAGGCGGCACTGGCTGGCTTTCTGATGGAGATAATGCCACATGCGGTATTTCCGAAGGTGGAAACCATACAACTTATGTTGGAGGCTCCTCTGGTAATGGATGCAATGGTGGCTTCGGAGGAGGTGCTGGAGCAAATGGAAATGGCACACCTGGAGGCGGTGGTGGAGGCTACACCGGAGGTGGTGGTGGAAACACTTGGAATGGTTCAGCATGGGGAGCTGGAGCAGGTG
>MDTG01081608.1_pt1 | contig 13934 bp, 11 predicted proteins | sample 811421 | NCBI WGS metagenome assembly MDTG01 (sample SAMN05326645, study PRJNA326480) | marine metagenome | isolation source: seawater | place: Pacific Ocean: South East | collected 2011 | reverse complement strand
TTCTATTAAAGAACCTGTTTTTTTCTTTTGAATATAATAAATATCATTACTTGAAATATTTTTAACTTCAAAATTAATATCCGCTTGCTGACCCCCAATCATTCCAGACGTTCCTATGGATTTAGACAGATTAAATACCATTTCAGAACTTTTTTTAACATCTTGAACAAAATTAGTATTTGAAATTATTTCAAAGGCCCAACTCTGCAAGGCATCACCTGCCAAAATTGCTGTTGCTTCATCAAATTTTTTGTGAGTGGATTCTTTACCTCTTCTTAAATCAGAATTATCCATTGCTGGCAAATCATCATGTATCAAAGAATAAGAATGTATTGCTTCTATAGCCGATGCAGCAGCAATCAATTCTTTAGAATTAACTATTTTTTTACCATTATTTTTTAAAAGCATTTTTCCGGTCTCCAGAACTAGAAAACCTCTTATTTTTTTACCAGAACCAATAGTTGAATACCTCATAGCGTCTATCAATTTTTTTTGTAAACCTTTAGGTATTGGCAAATAAAAATCAAAAAATTTATCAATTTTTTTACTATTTTTTGCTAAAGCAGTTTGTAATTGCTTCATTACTTATCAATCATCAAATGAATCTGTTTTCAATGATAAGTCATCTGAGCTTTTAGAAGCTTGTATTTTTTCAACTTTCATTTTCGCTTCTTTAAGTCTTTTTTCACACTGATCTTTAAGATCTGAGCCTCTTTCAAATGCCTTAATAGCTTCATCTAAAGTAACATCCCCTCTTTCAAGAGAATTTACAATCTCCTCTAATTCATTCAATGCCTGTTCAAAACTTAAATTTTCGTTCACAATTAATCTTTCTAAATTTCTTAACTAACGATAAATTGAATAATATTATTATGTCAATTAATATATATCTTTTAAAGATTTTACAACTTGATTGAACATACTTTCTTCAAATGCTGAATGTCCTCCATCTTCAACAATTTCTATTTTACTTTTTTTTAATTTTTTTGATAAATTTATTGCGTTTTGTGGTGGACAAATTACATCATGTCTACCTTGAATTATAACGCAAGGTAGAGATGTTATTTTTTTTATGTTATCTAGAATATAATTGGAATCCAAAAAACAATCGTTAACAAAATAATGCGTTTCTATCCTAGCTATTGCTAAAGATTCATAAGATGTACTTTGCCTATGAATATATTTCAAAGTTGAACATGATATCTCGTATTCATTCCACAAAGAAGCTGCTTGTAAAACTACTTTATTATTATTTGAATTTAACTTTTGGTGATACCAGTTTAATATATCATGTTTATGATTTAAGGGAATCTCAGAAGTAAGTTTTTGATGAGCCTCAGGGAAAAATTTTTTGATGCCATATAAAAACCAATTTATCTCGTCCTTTGTTCCTAAAAACACACCTCTTAACAGGAAACCTAAACAATTTTTTGGAAATTTTATTCCATATAACAATCCAAGAGTGCTTCCCCAAGATCCCCCAAAAATAAACCATTTATCAATTTTTAATTTTTTTCTAATCAATTCAATATCATTGATCAAATCGTTGGTAGTATTATTAATTGTTTCTGCATAAGGTGTACTTTTCCCGGAACCTCTTTGATCAATAAAGGTCACATTATATTTTTTGTGATCGAAAAAATTTTTATGGAAAGTCGAACAACCTGCTCCTGGCCCTCCATGCAGAAACAAAACCGGCTTACCATTGGGATTCCCATATTGTTCATAATAAATTTTATGAATATTTCCTACTTTAAGAAAACCAAAATTAAATATTAAGCTTTTTGATGTCATCAATTAAAGGCTTGATATTAGCATTTTCTGATTTAAGCAGCTTCTTCTGAACTGTCGTATATAATTTTCTCTAATTTTGAGGCAGCAGAGATTTTATCAACATCTTCAACAGCGGCAAATTCTCCAGCCAATCTTTCCAAGGCAGCTTGATACATTTGCCTTTCTGAATAAGATTGTTCACCCTGATCTTCTTTTTTATATAGATCCCTTACTACTTCAGCTATTGAAACTAAACTACCTGAATTAATCTTTGATTCATACTCCTGAGCACGTCTCGACCACATAGTTTTTTTTACTTTTGCTTTACCCTGCAAAGTCATTATGGCCTCATCCATTTGAGCTTTGCTTGACAATGTTCTTAAACCAGATAGCTTTGCTTTATCTAAAGGAACCCTTAACGTCATTCTTTCTTGTTCAAATCTTATAATTAAAAGTTCTAAATTAATATTTTCAATTTCCCTTGTCTCAGTACCTAAAATTTTCCCAACACCATGACTTGGATATACCACATAATCTCCTGGTACAAATTTAACACCAGTATCTTTTTGTTCTAACAATTACACCACCCATTTAAAAAAAATAAGGCAACTTAGTAAGCTGCCAAAGAAAAAAATAAAAAATTCATTAATATTTCAGCGGTTTATAACACAAATTTTAAAAAAAATCTAGTAATAAAAAAATTAATCATTTTTTAAAAAACTGTTTAAATTTATCTTTTACATCAACAAAATCGTCGGCATCTTCTGGAGGATCTTTTTTTTCAATAATGTTTGGCCAAATTTCAGACATTTCTCTATTTAAAACCACCCATTCTTCAGCTCCATCATCTGTGTCTGCTTGTATTGCATCTACAGGACACTCTGGCTCACAAACACCACAATCAATACATTCATCAGGATGAATCACAAGCATATTTTCTCCTTCATAAAAACAATCAACAGGGCAGACTTCTACACAGTCAGTGTACTTACATTTTATACAGTTTTCATTTACTATATATGTCATAAATATTTGCTATATCTAATAAGTTAAAAGTTAAACATATATAGCACTTTTTTCATTAGTTTCTACCCATTAATTTATCTATTTTTCTTCTATCCATTTTTGTTGGACGTCCAATTCTTGTAATATATAAATCAATATTTTTTTTTGGCATTTGTTTTTTCTCTAAATGAGGTGTTTGATCCTCATAACAATCTTTGACTTCCAAAAAAGGGCCTCTTCTTATAGGTAATTTTAAAACTTTAATTATCTTAATTTTATCATTATTTTCCATGGTCAAAATATTATTAATACTTACTCGTTTATGGGGTTTTTTAACAATTGCCCCTCCTATTCTTAATTTACCATTTGAAACAAACTTTGAAGCTAAATTTCTACTTTTAAAAAATCTAACAAAAAAAAGATACAGATCTAATCTAATTGAATCATTATTCATAAATTAAATTTTTAATTTTTTAAGAATTTGAAAAGGTGAGTCAAGATTTTCAGACTTTTTGAAATGTTTATTTTTCTTAAATTTGTTTTTATTAATATCCTTCATATTTTTGATAACTTTCTTTTTAATAAAAATTGGAATTAAGGTTTCTAATTTGTTAGATTTTACCTCTTCTATTATTTTATAACCTAAGGTAAATAAAATTTCCTTTACTTGATCTTTAGTTGCACCTGCAATTGATAACATATCTTCATTTATTTTAAACCTTACTTTCTTTGCTTCATTTCTAATTATTGCAGATAATCTTTCTAATATATCAACCCTTAAAGCAATGCTTTTAAATGGCATATACCCTATTAACTTGAAGTAATCATTAGGAACAGATTGACACAAGTTGCAAATTACTCTCCCAGGTTTAGGCGGTCCTTCTTCAGGAAAGTTATTATTATACACAGACCATAATATAGACCTTAAACTAATAGCCTTAGGTTTCAAAAGGTTAGGTAAATAAATCATTTCAGTTCCTATTCTTAAGCCTAGTTTTGCAAGAATTTTTCTTTCGCTATCATTTAATTGTTTTAGAGAAAATGGTATCTTTTTTGTTTCTGCGCATCCAAGCCCTTCATATACATTAAATATTATTACTTTAATTTTAGAAGTAATAATAGATTTGATTTTTTCTTTTTCCTCATACATCCTTTCAACTAAAAATTGATTTACTAAATTTAATTCTTTAAACCTAATACATTCAGTTAAAACTAATGATATTAATTTTTTTATTGAATTATTACATTTTTCCTCAACTTTTCTTTTTTGATCCAGACTTAACATATCTAAATCATTCATCAAAATTTTTGGACTATAAATGTCGATTCCCTTTGCTAACTTTGCAATTGAATTTTCCATCCACAAAATATTTCCAAGATTGTCTAATTTAAGAGCATTTTCAGAAGAATTAATAAACTCTTTAACTCGGATTTCTAATTGTTTTTGTAAACCTTTTCTTGCTGCTTTTAAAATTCTGGAATAATGATCTGCATTTTCGACATCTGGTTTAAAGTCAAATGATTTTAAAACCCCAACCTCTTGCCCTTCAACTATAACTTTTCCGTCAAATTTAACTGTAGCTTCCAATGAACTATTCTCACTAATTTTTTTTGTTAATATCACTATTTTTTTATCTACAAATCTTTTTGTCAACCTTTCATGTAATTCGTCTGAAAGTTTATCTTCAATTAACTTAGTTTTGTTTTGCCAAAAATCTGGTTCTTTTACCCATTTATTTTTATTTGTAATATAGGTCCAAGTTCTTATATTTGAAATCCTATTTAATAAAGTATCTATGTCTCCATCAATTCTATTTAAATTATCTATTTGGACTTTAATCCAATTATTATCAATTTTTCCTCTTAATAAAAATTCAAATAGTTTATATAATAATTGTATATGTCTATCTGAGAAAATATTACCAAAATCAGGAACTTTACAAATTTCCCAAAGTAAAGAAACAATTTCTTTATTTGTTTGATTCTTTTTTATTACATCTAAATCTAACATTTTATTTAGTGAAATTAAATCTATCGCATTACTTTTTTTTCTTAAGAATTTAGAAGGAGAAGGAGCGTCAAGCGAGTTTATTAATGCCTTTACAGAATTCATATCTAAATTTGGATTTCTCCACCAAATTTTTTGTAATGACGGAAAATCGTGACTTTCAACCATTTGAATTTCACTTTTTTCAAAAACTAAATCCTCACTTATCACTCCAAATGTACCATTTTTACTAAACCTTCCAGCTCTTCCTGCTATCTGTGCTATCTCATTTGGATAAAGATAACGAGAAGTATTACCATCAAATTTTGAGTTAGAAGCAAAGGCAACATGATCAATGTCCAGATTTAACCCCATACCAATTGCATCAGTTGCAATCAAATAATCCACCTGTCCTGTTTGATATAAATCAACTTGGGAATTTCGTGTCCTAGGTGACAATGCTCCCATTACAACAGCTGCACCACCTTTATAAGATCTAATTAACTCTGCTATTTTATAAATTTCTTGAATGGAAAACGTTACAATTGCTGAACGAGGCTTTAATCTAGTTATTTTTTTAACTCCAGCATATGTTAAGGAAGACAGTCTTGGTCTGGTTTCAATTTTACATTTGGGCAAAAGAAATTTTATAAGGTTTTCAATAGTATTAGAACCCAAAAAAATTGTTTCTTCGATACCTCTCGCATTTAATAACCTATCAGTAAAAATATACCCTCTTTCTTGATCCCCAGCTAATTGGATTTCATCGACAGATAAGAAAGCAACGTTTTTATTTATTGGCATAGATTCAACAGTACAACAAAAAAATTTAGCATTTTCAGGAATAATTTTTTCTTCTCCTGTTATTAAAGCTACTTTTGATTTACCAACGATTTTAACAGCTTTTTCATAATTTTCCCGTGCTAGAAGTCTCAAAGGAAAACCAATCATCCCTGACTTGTGACCTAACATTCTTTCCATTGCATAATGAGTTTTGCCAGTATTTGTTGGACCTAAAACAGCTTTTAGTTGATGTTTATTTATAAAACTTGAAATCATTTTTAAAAAATTATTATTCTTAAGTGTAAAATTAGTTTAATTATTAATATAATATTAATTTTAAATTTTGAATAAGAAATTAATGTCTCAAAGAAGAAAAATTATAATAACTGGTTCAAGCAAAGGCATTGGAAAGTCAATTGCATTTAAGTTTGCTGAAAAAAAATTTGACATTTTTTTAATTGCTTCAAACAAAAATAATTTAAATAATACAACAAATGAAATTAAAAGTAGATATAAAGTTAATGTTGATTTCTGTGCAGCAAACCTTAAAACAGCCGACGGTTGTGATTTTGCAATAAATCAAATTAAAAATAGATTTAGTAATTTTGATACTATTATTTTTTCTGCAGGTGACACTAAAAGTGGAGATTTTTTAACACAGAAAATTGATGATTATTTTGATGGTTTTTCTCTAAAATTCTATAGTGTTGTTAGGTTAACTAGAGGTTTATGGGAAACTCTTAAAAAAAATAAAGGCTGGTTAGTAATTATAAATGGAGCTATGGCTCATACCCCTGATCCAAACTTCATGGTAGGTGGATCCGTTAATGCTGCATTACAAAATTTTTCAAAGGCTTTATCTAAAAAAGGTATAATTGAAGGAGTAAATGTAAATACAATTAATCCTGGAATGACTTCTACTGAAAGACTAGAATCAATGATTAAATCAAATGCAAAAAGAGAAAAGATAACATTTTCAGAAGCAAAAAAAAATGCTCTTGAACATGCTAATTTATCAAGATTTTCTACGCCTGAAGAAGTCGCGGAGGTTGCATTTTTTCTATGTCAAAAAAATGTGAGACATTTGAATGGAACTATAATAAATTTAGATGGTGGTAAAAAACCAACAATTTGAAAGAATTTTATGAATAAAGCATCTTTAATTTTCGTGCAAACCTTAAAAAATTTTGGAGTTGATAGGTTTTTTTGCGTACCAGGAGAGTCTTATTTGTCAGTAATGGATGAATTAGTGACATCGCAAGACATTGATGTCGTCACATGCAGACATGAAGGTGGTGCAGGCTTTATGGCTGTGGCAGATGCCAAATGCACAGGAAAAGCAGGAGTGGCATTTGTGAGCAGAGGGCCAGGAGCTACAAATGCTTCAATTGCTGTCCATTCTGCACATCAGGGTGGAGTACCTATGATATTGTTTGTTGGTCAAGTCAATAGAAAAAGCCTTGGAAAAACTCACCTTCAAGAAATGGATTTTACAAAAACATTTTCTGATATGGTAAAACATGTTGAGCAAATTATGGACCCTGAAGAGATTGCTAAAATTACTGCAAAAGCTTTTAAAATTGCTGAAAGTGGCATTCCTGGTCCAGTTGTTGTTTCAATCCCTACTGACGTATTGGAATCCAAAATCTTTTCCCCAGCACAAAAAAGAATGAATAAAATTATAACTAAATCTGCTTCTGAAGATGTTAAAAAAGTAGCAGATGAAATATCAATTTCAAAAAAGCCTATTTTAGTAGTAGGAGGAGAATTACAGTTTTCACAAAACTCAAAAACTTTAATCAAAAAAGTTTCATCTAAATTTTCATTGCCAGTTTTGTGTACGTATGAACATCAAGATCTTATTGATAATGATAATATACATTATGCAGGAGAATTAGGATTGCGGCCTCCTGCTCCAGTAAAGCAGAATGCAACTGAGGCTGACTTGGTCATTTGTATAGGTCACAGATTAAATGGCGTTCCAAATTTGGGCTACACTTTCCCATCTGAAAAACAAAAATTTATTCATATCTTACCAGATGGTCACTATTTAGGTGAAATATTTAAAACAGATTTAGGGATCATATCTGATAGTAATAATTTTTTAGAACAGTTACTCAAAATTAAAATAATAGATAATATAGAAGATAAAAATAAATGGGTTCAAACTTGTCACTCAAGATATTTATACAACGCGACTACTAAACAACCAAGAAAATCGAATGACGGCCTTGACTTTGCTCTCCTAATAGATCAGTTAGGTAAATCAGCTCCGAAGAACTCAATAATAACTAATGATGCAGGTAATTTTACTAGTTGGATGCATCATAGATTTCCATTTAAATCATCTATGAAATTGATAGGATCTGAAATTGGAGCAATGGGAATGGGCATTCCTGCGGGTATTGCAGCATCATTAAGATTTCCAGAAAGAACAGTTTTTTCGATAGTTGGAGACGGGGGTGCATTAATGACTGGATCCGAATTAGCTACTGCTATCTCTAAAAGAGCAAAATTAATCGTCATTATTGCAAACAATAATCATTATGGAACAATCCGATATCACCAAGAAGTACATTTCCCGGGTAGACAACATTACGCAACAAAGCTTGTAAACCCTGATTTCAAACAATACGGAAAAAGTTTTGGATTTAAAAGTTTCAAAATTGATATTGTTGATGAAATAGAGCCTGTATTAAATGAAGCTATAGCTTATAAAGGTCCCTCCTTAATTGAATTTAAAATGAGTTTAGAGCTTAATACAAGCAGTACTACTTTAAGCGAATTACAAATAAAAAAATAAGTGTTTAACTTAAAGTCATTAAATTTTTAGAATTTTGTAAACCTCTGTGTGATCAGATTCTTTACCCAATAAATCAAGAGAAGAAATTAGGTAATTTTGAACCCTTTGCGAAAGTGGGTCAGCATGAGTTAAACTTTTTATTAAATCATTTGCAATAGAAACATCTTTGACCATCAAATCTAAAGTAAAGCCAGAATTATATTTTTCAGAAACAACAAATTTTTCTAATTTTACTTCAGTTGTATTATTTTTACCAGTGGCCCCATTAATTATTTCTATAAAATTTTTTGGATCAATACCATATTTTCTTGCTGTATGTAATGCCTCTAAACTAGCAATTAATCCTGCAGCAGAAACATAATTATTTAGAGATTTCATAGCATGACCTGCACCTAAAGGACCGGCTTTTTTAACACTGCCCATAACATTTAATATTTTCTCTACTTTATTTAATGTATTTTGATCTCCACCAACCATAATCGTTAAATTACCAGTTAATGCTCTAGAAACTCCCCCTGAAACAGGAGCATCAAGAAATTCTATATTCCTTTTTTTTAAATCATGCCCTAGATTTATCGTTTCATTTGGATCACTAGAAGACATATCAATCATTAATGATTTGCTTCCAAATTTTAGGAGATTTTGCACAACTTTATTAACAATTTTACCATCTGGTAGCATAAATATAATTACATCATTACTACAGAGGTCCTCTAAATTTTTAACAATTTTAAGGTCTTTATCATAATTTGATTGCTTTTTGTCAAATCCATAAACATTAAATCCTGATTTACAAAGCAAAGGTGCCATCACTGATCCCATCGCTCCCAACCCCACAAAACCAATATTTTTCATAAATAAAACTCCATTAGGTATTATTTTAAAATATAATTTTTTCTTCCATCAATTTTTCTATCTCATTTTCATTATAGCCTAAATCGAGCAAAACATTTTTTGTATCATTTCCAAGATTAGGCGCTTCAAAATAATTTTGATAATCTATTTCATTATTAAAATATATTGGTAGCCTTGGATACATTAAATCGCCTTCGGTTGAATGCTTGTAAGTTTTAAAAAAGTTTGTCTTTTTAAGATGTTCGTCAATAAATAAATCTTTAGGTTTATTTACTTTCATAGACGGAATATCTATTTCGCGAAGCTTTTTAATCCAAAAATTAGTCTTCTCTTTTTTTAATTCTTTTATTAGCAAATAATAAAGTTCATCAATATTCTTATTTCTACTTTCTAAAGTTGAAAACTTTTTACTTTTTATTAAATGTTCTTTTTTTATAAATTTTAAAAATCGTACCCACTGTTCATCATTATAAGGTAATACAGCAATGTATCCATCCTTTGTTGCATATGGCTTACGATTTGGCGAAGATTGCCTAGGGTAAACTGGTTGATCTTTTGGAGGAACAAAATTGTAACCATACAAATGCTCAACTAAAGTGAAATCTACCATAGTTTCGAACATAGGTACTTCTATCTCTAAATTTTGATTGTCTTTTTCTCTTTTAAATAATCCTGAAATAATACTCATTGCAAACATTAGACCAGTTGCCTTATCAGCTGTTGCACCAGATGTATAAGACGGTTGATCAGAGTAAACTTCTTGGTAGCTTGCCATTCCACTTGACGCTTGAATAATGTCATCATATGCAGGCAAATTTCTATATGGTCCTTTACTAGAAAATCCTACTGCAAAAGCACTTATTATTTTTTTATTATGCTTAACTAATGTCTTATGGTCTAATCCAAGTCTTGCTAAAGCAGATTTTCTAATATTTGATACAAATACATCTGATTTTGAAGCAAGTCTAAAAATTATTTCTTTTCCTGCCTTTGTTTTCAAATCTACAGAAATACTTTTTTTATTTCTATTAAGATTTAAGAACACAGCTCCCATACCTTTATTTTTATAAGGCCCAATATATCGAGTATTATCACCTACAAGAGATTCAATCTTAACAACTTCAGCTCCTAAATCAGCAAGTATTCGTGTACAATATGGCACCATGAGTACTGAAGATAAATCAATAATTTTTATCCCTTCTAATGGTCGTATTGTCATATTTTAATCACGATTTCAAAAATGAATAGATAAAGTATCTTTTGATTTCTCTTTAGATGGTGAAAATTTAGTAAGATTAATCCCTTCAACAGCTGCAGTGTATTCATCAAGTGATGGAGTTCTTCCAAGTATAGCTGATAATACTACTACTGGTGTTGAAGCAAGTAATGACTCACCCTTTTTATCATCCGCATCTTCTACAACTCTACCTTTAAACAATCTTGTTGAAGTGGCTAAAACAGTATCACCTTTAGATGCTTTTTCTTGATTTCCCATACAAAGATTACATCCTGGTCTTTCAAGATATAAAATATTATCATATTTTTCACGAGCATTTTCTTTAGGTTTATTGTCATTGAATTCAAAACCTGAATATTTTTGAAGTATATTCCAGTCACCTTCTTCTTTTAATTCATCAATTATATTATAAGTTGGCGCGGCAACAACAAGAGGTGCTTTAAATTCAACATTTCCTTTATCTTTTTCAAGGTTCTTTAACATTTGAGCAACAATCTTGATATCACCTTTATGAACCATACAAGATCCGACAAATCCTAAATCAACTTTTTTTTCAGCTTTATAATATGATATTGGTCTTATTATGTCGTGAGTATATCGTTTAGAAACATCAATATTGTTAACATCTGGATCAGCTATCATAGGTTCATAAATTTCATTCAAATTAATTATGACTTCGTTAGAGTATTTTGCGTTTTCGTCTGGAAATAAAGCAGGTTTAGTTCCAGTCTGTATTTCTTTGATTCTTCTATCTGCAATATTAAAAAGTTTCTTAAGCATCTTATTTTTATTATCCATGCCCTTATCGATCATTATTTTAATTCTATCCTGAGCAATTTTTAATGATTTAATAAGAGTGATGTTGTCAGAGATACAAATAGATGCTTTTGCTTTCATTTCAGCAGTCCAATCTGTAAAAGTGAATGCCTGGTCTGCCAATAGAGTCCCAAGATGAACCTCAATTATTTTTCCTTGAAAAATATTATCACCAAATTGCTTAAGCATCTGAGATTGAGTTGCGTGTACAATATCACGAAAATCCATATGATCTGCCATTTTACCAACAAACGAAACTTTAACACTCTGAGGTATAGGCATTGTGGCTTCTCCAGTTGCTAAAGCAAGCGCAACTGTTCCTGAATCTGCTCCAAAAGCAACACCTTTAGACATTCTAGTATGAGAATCACCACCAATAATGATTGACCAATCATCAACAGTAATGTCATTTAACACTTTATGTATGACGTCAGTCATTGAATGATAAACCCCTTTTGGATCTCTTCCAGTGACAAGTCCAAAATCATTCATAAATTTCATTAGTTTTGGAGTGTTTTCTTGTGCTTTCAAATCCCATACTGATGCAGTATGACATCCTGATTGATATGCACCATCAACTGAAGGAGATATAATTGTAGCAGCCATAGCTTCCAATTCTTGTGATGTCATCAACCCTGTAGTGTCTTGAGATCCAACGATATTAACCTTTACTCTAACATCTGACCCAGCATGTAAAATTGCTCCTTCTTTAATTCCTAGGGCATTAGCATTAAATATTTTTTCAACTGCTGTTAAACCTTGATCCTTATGAAATACTTCTTTAGAAGGCGCATAAGCAGAATTAAGTTCTACATCAAGTGTTTTGCAAGCAAAGTTTTGAAGTTTTTTTCCAAACACTATTGCATAAGATCCACCAGCTTTTATAAATTCTAATTTCTGAGGAGTAAAAGAAGATGATAAATCAGCTAATTCTTCATCACCTTTTTCATTGAAAAGTTTTTTTTGCTTTGTATTTATTTTTAAAATTGTTCCAGTCTCTACTGAATATTTCTCTTCTAAAATAGGACTGTCATCATTATTAAGTATTGGTTTACCATCTGATCCTAATTTTTTTACCCAATTTTTTAGGTCAACTCCTATTCCACCAGTGACCCCTACAGTTGTAGAAAATATGGGTGATATTCCGTTGGTCCCAGCTACAATAGGAGCAATGTTAACAAATGGAATGTATTTACTTGCTTGAATGCCGGTCCATAAAGCAACATTATTAACCCCTGACATTCTTGAAGAACCAACACCCATTGTACCTTTTTCTGCAACAAGCATCACCTTTTTTGTTGGATGTTCTTGTTGTAATTTTCTTATTTCCGTCTGAGCTTCTTCAGAAATCATACATTTACCATGAAGCTCTCTATCAGATCTTGAATGTGCTTGATTTCCTGGAGAAAGTAAGTCTGTTGATATATCTCCTTCAGCTGCTACGTATGTAACTACTTCAATTTCTTCTTTTATTTCAGGTAATTTTGTAAAAAATTCTGCTTTACAATAACTTTTCAATAACTCCTTAGCTATTTCATTACCCTGATTGAAAGCTTCTTTAATTCTATAAGTGTCTGAATCATACAAGAATATCTGAGTTTTAAGAACTTCTAGAGCTTTTTTAGCTAAAATGAGATCTTCACCTAATGCAATATCTAGCAAAACACTTATAGATGGACCACCTTTCATATGTGACAACAATTCAAATGCAAAATTAATAGATATTTCTTTAATAGATATTTCATTATTTATTATTTCTTTTAAAAATTTGGACTTTTCTTCTGCAGCACTAGTAGTACCTGGCAAGGTATTGAAAATTAAAAAATTAAGACAATCTTGTCTAAATTCACTATTTACATCTTCTATCTCAGAAATAATTTCTTTCAATAAATTCCCATCATCAATTGGTTTTGGATTTAAAGATTGTTTTTTTCTATTTTGAATTTCATCAAGGTAATGTTTGTATAAATTCATTATAATTCCATTTAATTTAATAATTTTTATAAGTTAAAATGATCTGCTTTATTAAATATCAAGCTTAATATAACTTTTAAGTAATAGTTGCGTCAAGTTAACATAAGCTAAAAAGTATTAAAATTTTCTAATGCATAATATTTATTTACTATGGGATCAAAAACTAAATTTTATTTAAAATTCTTTAAATCTATAGGTATAAACCTTTCTTAATAATAAATAACATTTAACAAAATGATTAATAAAAACATACTTGAAAAATTAACATTGTTTCTTTCAGATATATATTATTTTATAATTAAATTAACTATAAATTTGCCAAGAGAAAAAACTTATGATTAACCTTAAAAATATTGATCTTTCTAAAGGTAATAAAAAAATTTTTGTTAATTATAATGTATATTTTAATAGTCCAGGTTTAAATCTAATTACAGGTAAAAATGGAGTAGGCAAAACAACTCTTATAAAAATGATAGCAGGTTTCGTTAAGCCTAACCAAGGTTTAATAATAAACAAGGCTCATCGTAGTTCTTATGAGTGGTTTCAAAACCATATTTATATTGGTAGTAATAATTCTTTATCAAGTGAACTCTCTATTGAAGAAAATATTAGAGTATGGCTGAGCATTAGAGGATGGAAATTTTCAAAAAATGAGATTGAGTTTAATTTGAAAAAAATGGGAATATTTGTGAATAAAGATT
>MDTG01072620.1_pt1 | contig 13935 bp, 12 predicted proteins | sample 811421 | NCBI WGS metagenome assembly MDTG01 (sample SAMN05326645, study PRJNA326480) | marine metagenome | isolation source: seawater | place: Pacific Ocean: South East | collected 2011 | reverse complement strand
TTATGAAAAAAGTTGTTTTAGCCTATTCTGGAGGTCTTGATACTTCTGTTATTCTCAAGTGGCTTCAAGAAGAAAAAAATCTAGAAGTTATAACTTATACAGCAGATTTAGGTCAGGGCGACATATCACATGATTTAGAGGAAAAAGCAAAAAGCTTAGGCGCATCCAAAGTAATTGTCGACGATCTCACAGAAGAATTTATTTCTGATTATGTTTTTCCAATGTTTCGATGCAATACCATCTTTGAAGGCGAATACCTTTTGGGTACAGCCATAGCCAGACCGCTTATCGCCAAGAAACTCGTCGAAATAGGAGAGTCTGAAGGAACAAATATCATCTGTCACGGTGCAACAGGAAAAGGTAACGATCAGATAAGATTTGAAATTGGGGCGCACGCTTTAAATCCTTCCATCGAAGTTATTGCACCATGGAGAGAGTGGGATATGGTTTCAAGAACAGATTTAATGAATTATTGTAAAACTCACCAGATCCCTATGCCTGCCTCCAAAGCAGAAGAACCACCATTTTCTATGGACGAAAATTTATTACATATTTCTTATGAAGGAGGAGTATTAGAAGACCTAAATAGTCCACCACCAGAAGACATGTGGCTAAACACTAAATCTTTGGAAAATGCCTCTGAATCTCTCGAAAAAATAACCCTAGAATTTTCTGAAGGTAATCCAATTGCATTGAATGAAAAGGAATTGTCTCCAGCTAAAATATTTAGAGAACTTAATTCTCTTGGCGGAAAGCATGGAATTGGAAGGATTGATATCGTTGAATCCAGAGTAACAGGTATGAAATCTAGAGGTTGTTATGAAACTCCGGGTGGAACCATTTTGCTGAAAGCAAGAAGAGCTATGGAATCCCTATGTTTATCTGGAGAAGAGATTAAAAATAAAGACAAATTAATCCCTGACTATGCTGCTTTAATTTATGAGGGCTTATGGTGGAGCAATAAAAGAGTTAGTTTGCAAAGTGAGATTGATTCTGTATCAAAAAGAGTTAACGGTAAGGTTTCTCTAAAACTTTACAAAGGAAACATCGTTTCAAATTCTAAAGAAAGTCCTAATTCCTTGTATAACGAAAACAAAGTAAGTTTCGAAGAAGAGGGTGGATTCTCAAATGAAGACATGAAGTCCCATATCAGGAAGAATATTTTAGATTTCGATATTTAATCTGACTCTAAAGAGATTTTTTCAATATCTTTAATTTTTCTAGCCATATTGATTATGGTTTTTCCTGGACCTGAATCAATCAACAAAGAAAGATTATTGTTTAAAAGATAATCTAAAGTTTCTCTCCATCTTACCGTGCGAGTTAATTGATTTATTAGAGAATCTTTTATAACTTCAACATCAGAGGTTGGCACCGCAAGAACATTTGGAATTACTGGAATAGAAGGAACTTTAAATTCTATTTCATTTAGCAATATAGCCAACTCTTTTTGAGCCTCATCAAGTAAATAGCAGTGTGAAGGAACAGACATTTGAACCATTTGAGTTTTAACTCTTCTGAATTCACCATCAGCAATATAGTTTTTACATGCTTCAATTGCAGAGTTTTTTCCAGCCAATACTGAAACACCATCAGCGTTATCAGTTGAAAAGTTTATAGTTTCATCTGATTCATTTATGTCGTCTATCATTTTATAAACATCTTTGATCGGCATATTTAATACAACAAGCATTCCAGCTGTACCTTCCGGAACTGCTTTTTGCATCAATTTTCCACGATAATTAACCAACTTAATTGCATCTGATAATTCCAAACAATTTGAATAAACCAAGGCTGAATATTCACCTAATGATAAACCTGCTGTGATATCAATATTGGAAAGTTTCTTAGAATATTTAGCTAATAAGACACTAGTAACTAGAATTGTTGGTTGCGAAAATTCAGTGAGATTTATTTTTTCTTCTGGCCCATTTCGAAGTAGATTTTCTAGATCAAAATCTAGGGATTTAGAAACATTATCAATAGTAGATTTAACCTCAGAGAATTCTGCATAAAGTGAATCCAGCATGCCTATTTTTTGGACCCCTTGCCCAGGAAATAATAATGCCTTCATAAGTTAAGTGAAAATTCTTTTTCTAGGGATTCAATCATATTTGAAAGATAAGAGATATCTTTTACTCCACCATAGGTGTATCTATCTGGCCTAACTAAAACTGCTTCATATTTTTCAAAGACAGATTTTAATCTTTCTTCAGAGTCATCATTAGAAGTAACTGTAATAATTTTAATACCCAATAATTCAATAATGGTTTTTGCTTTTTCAGTTAAATTCAAATCTGATTCTAGAGTTAAAACTGCAAAAGTCTCATCAATTATCCTATCTAGCATTTCTTTTTTATTGTTTTTTGTAAGTATGGGCTGCGGTATAGGAACCCCAGTTATCATATCTGCAGGGTCACTATAAATACCTGATGGAATATGAGGAAAATTTACGTCATAACTTGGACCTTTTGGTTCATACTCTTTGCCTTCTGCAGCAGCGCAAAATCCTTCAATAACTTGTCCGATAGTAACTGTTTGTGCAATCGTCCACTTGGCATGAGAATGTCTTTCTCTTTGATAGGTATCTAGTATTCCTTCATTGACTTTATTTTTAAGTAAGAGATCTAGTTTCCATGAAATATTTGTTACATCTCTGATACCAGTTCCCATTCCTGCTCCCATAAATGGAGGCATTTGGTGTGCTGCGTCACCAGCAATTAAGACATTCCCTTTTCGCCAAGTCTCAGCTATGCAAGCATGAAAAGAATAAACCTGAGCTCTTTCTAATTCTGCATTATCTTCATTTATCCATGGTTTTAAAAGTTTCCAGACATTCTCGTCTTTTTCTAATTCATTTGAATCTTCGCTAGGCATTTTTTTAAATTCAAATCTAAGGTGTCCACGTCTACCTGGTACATAAGTACCCGGTCTTTTTGGATCGCAAATCTGCATAGCTTCTTTTTCCGGGATATTAACCTTTTTGGTTAAATGTGCATCACAAACTAGCCATTCTTGATTGTATTCAAAATCTTCTAGGCCAACATCTAATTGTCTTCTAACAAAGCTACTAGCACCATCACATCCAACAAAAAATTTTGAAAAAAATTTCAAATCTCCATCAGAGTTTTTACAGTTTAAATAAACTCCCTCATCGGAATCTTCAAAACTTAATAATTCAGTTCCCTCTTTGATGACAATATTTTTTTCAGATTCTACTGAAGTCCTTATGAATCCTTCAAGCTCAGGCTGATAAAACAAAACTTGATTTGGCCAGCCCATTGCAGACACACCAACTGGTTGCTCAATAGTTTGAATGGGATTTAAATTTGCATCAGCAAAATGAACGCAATGAACTTCAGAAGAATTTTTAACAATTTTCTCTGCAATACCCAGCCTGTCAAATGTTCTAAGTTGTTCTCCGTCTGTATTGATAGCTCTTGCTGTTGGCGAAGGCCCAACATTTTTTTCAATAACTAAAACTTTATGGCCTAGCTTGCCCATTAGACCTGCAAAAGTAGAACCTACTGGTCCATAACCACAAACTGCAATATCAAAGTGTTCCATAAATGAGCATTTAGATTAAAAAAATTTATTATAATGGTTTTTAATAATTTAGGAGAGAGCCTTGAAACCTATTATAAAAGCAATTGACGTGCAGTACTGTACTTTGCAATGTCCTGATCTAGATATTCAAGAACAATTTCTAATTCATTTTGGAATGCATACAGTTGAAAAAAATGAAGATACACTGATTATGCGTGGGGAAGGGCCAAAACCTTTCATTGAAATTTGTAAAAAAGGGGAGAGAAAATTTTTGGGATCTGCCTTTTTAGCAGCTTCAATGGATGATTTAGAAAAAATTAGTAAGTCCGACTCCTTCTCAGAGATAGAAAAATTATCTACTCCTGGAGGTGGTTTTGTTTCAAAAGGTATTGATCCTGATGGAATAAATATTGAAGTAGTCTTTGGAATAGATGACAGGGCAGATTTTAAAGAAATAAATCCTTACCCTAATAACGAAGGAACGAATTCAAATAGAGTAAACGAACTTAAAAGATATGAAAAAGGAAAATATCCAAGAATCTTAAGATTTGCTCATTATGGTATTAATGTTAAAGATGTTGCTGCCTCTTTGGGTTGGTACAACAAACATCTTGGAATTATTCCTAGCGACAAACTTTGGTTAGGCGAGCCAAATAATCCTGAAACTCCTTTAAACGGAATTTTTGCTAGATTGGATAAAGGCAAAATTCCGACAGATCATCATTCTATATTTTTCTTAGATGCAAATATGATCTCACAGGGTAAATCAGGTCTTAATCACGTGTCTTTTGAAATGCTTAGTATTGATGATGTTTTCAGAGGACACGAAATACTCCAAAAAACAAAAGAGCAGTTTGATTACGAACTTGAGTGGGGCGTCGGGAGACATTATCAAGGGAGTCAAGTTTTTGATTACTGGAGAAATCCATTTAAACAAACCCATGAACATCAGACTGATGGCGATGTCTTGGACAATACCGTTCCACATAATGATTTAGACCTGACAAAAGGTGAAGGCGGGGGTTTACCGGAAGATGGACCAGGCCCTTCTCAATGGGGACCATCTATCAACTTTACTACCTTTGGAGATGAAAGAGGCCTTTAATTGGATCTAAAAATAAAAGGAAAGAAAGCAATTATTTGTGCTTCTAGTAGAGGTTTAGCAAAAGGTTGCGCAAATTCCCTTGGTAAAGAGGGAGTAGAGCTATTTATAAACGGAACAGATAAAGAGAATTTAAGTAAAACTGAAAAAGAATTCTTAAAAAAAGGTTATAAAGTTCAAGCAGTTCTTGGTCCAATCGAAGAAGAATCTACAAGAAAGGCATTACTATCTGTATGTCCAGATCCTGACATTTTAATAAATAATAGTGGAGGGCCGCCCCCAGGAAATTTTTATGATTGGACAGAAGAAGATTTTTTATCTGCAATTAAATCAAACTTCACTCAATCAGCTTTACTTATGCAATCAGTTATTCCTTCTATGAAAGAAAAAAATTTTGGAAGAATAATAAACATTACTTCAGCAATGGTAAAAAATCCTCATTTAATTATGGGTCTTTCTACATCTGCAAGGTCTGGGCTGCATGGTTTGTCTAAAGCTTTATCAAGAGAGGTAGCTCAATTTAATATCACCATCAATAACGTCTTACCGGAGAGAATAGATACCGACAGACAGACTCAAATTTTAAACTTTCAAGCAAAAGTTGCAGACATCTCCTATGAGGAAGCAAGAAAAGCGCTTGAAGAAAATTTAACTGCTAAGAGAATGGGAACAGTAGAGGAATTTGCAGGAATTTGTACTTTTCTTTGTTCAGAACAGGCCGGATATATTTCTGGACAAAATATATCTGTAGATGGCGGAAATTCTACCAACCTTATTTAACGCCTAATTTTTCTTGCAGACCTTTATTTGAGGTGGTGTAACCAAATGGTACTCTCTCGCCAGGATTTATTCTTCTATAAGCTTCTTGAACTGCAATAGTAGTTTCATGAAAGCCACACAAGATTAAATCAAGCTTTCCAGGATAGTAATTTATATCTCCAACAGCAAAAATACCGTCTTGATTGGTTTGATAGTTTTCAGTATCTACAGCAATCTTTTTTCCTTCTAAATCTATTTCCCAGTCTAAGATGGGACCAAGTTGTTTATTTAAACCAAAAAAGAACAAAGCCTCATCACATTCTAAAAGCTCATCTTCTTTTGTTTCAAAATTCATGAGTTCAACACCTTCAAAAGATGAGTCTCCTTTTATGGATTTGATAACAAAAGGTATTTTCAGATTAATTTTTCCATCTTTAACTAATTCTCTCATTTGTTTTTCAGTATGTTCAGCTCCTCTAAAATCATCTCTTCTATGCACTAGGTAAATTTTCTTTGCAATCTTAGATAATTCAACCGACCAATCTAGAGCACTATCTCCGCCTCCAAAAATTACGATTTCTTTATCTTGGTATTTATCTTTTTCTTTAATTGAATAGTCAACGCCTTTTGATAAAAACTTATCAGGATCTTCAACTGGTGGCTTCCTAGGTTCAAAGGCACCGGCTCCAGCTGCGATGAAAACATTTTTTGTTTTAAATTCCGTATTTTCATTAGTAACAACTTTCCAAAAATTGTCAGGAAGCTTTTCTAAAATATCTACTCTTTGATTAAGATGGGTTTCATAGGAAAAAGGCTTAATTTGTTCTAGTAAAGCGTCAATGTGTTCCTTTCCTGTCTGGTTTGCAACTCCTGGGATATCATAAATTGGTTTTTCTGGATAAAGCTCTATACATTGACCGCCGACTTTATCCAAATTATCAATCAAATGACAATTTAAACCCAAAAGGCCAGCTTCAAACACTGTAAACAATCCTACTGGACCTGCACCTATAATTACTATATCTGTTTCAATTATTTTTGACATTAACTTACCTTCATTCCAGGTTTCGCAGCAGGATCAGGACCAACCAAATAAACACCACTGTCATCATTACTTGCTGCTAAAATCATCCCTTCTGAAGTACCAAACCTCATTTCTCTTGGCTTTAAATTGTTGACACAAACTACCATTTTATCCAACAAGTTTTTGGGTTCATAATATTTTTTAATACCTGCAAAAACAGTTTTTTTGCCAAATTCTCCAATATCCAATTTTAATTGGACTAATTTGTCAGCTTCTTCAATTTCTTTAACTTCTAATACTTTCGCAATTCTTAAATCAATCTTAAAAAATTCATCTATTGTAATTTCATCCACCTTTACTTACCTCAATAAGATTTTCTATATCTTCATCTTCAATTCTTTCAATTAAAGGTTTGAAAGATTGAATTTGATGATTTTTTATAGATGAAGAAATTTTATCAAAACTATCTTCAGCCAAATTTAAATATAAATTAATTTTAGATGTTGTTTCGGGAATTAATGGTTCTAAGCAAATATTTAATATCCTGAATAAATTCATGCTGGTACTAGATATTTTTATTACTTTTTTATCATTTATTTTCTCTTTAGCTAAAACCCAGGGCTGATTTTGATCAATATATTGATTTGCTGAATCTGCGAGTTTCATTATTCTTTTACAAGCATTTGAGTAATCTAGATTCACATAATCATTAAAAATAAATTCTGCCTCTTTTCTAAATTCATCTATAAGACTTTCTTCTAAATCTGTACCTATTTTATTATTATTAGATTTCAAAAATTTCTGTACTCTGCTTGCGATATTGATGAATTTGCCTACTAGATCGGTATTAACTTTTTTTTGAAAATCTTTTAAATCTAAATCAATATCATTAATTTTATTTGTTAGCTTTGAAGCAAGATAATATCTTAGAAAATCTGATTTTAAGATTTCAGAGTATTGATCTGCTAAGAGAAAATTCCCTTTAGACTTTGACATTTTCTTTCCATTTAAAGTTAAAAATCCATGAACGAAAACATTGGATGGTTTTTTAAATTCTGCTGCATGTAATAATGCAGGCCAAAACAAAGCATGAAAATTAAGAATATCTTTTCCTATGAAATGATATATCTCGAAATTTGAATTTTCACTCCAAAGCTCTTGAGCAGAAGCTTTGTCTTTTGAGTCCTTTAAAAATTTTTCTAATGTTCCAATATATCCAATTGGCGCATCAAGCCAAACATAGAAATATTTATCCTCAAATCCCGGAATTTTAAAACCAAAATAGGGCGCATCTCTTGAAATATCCCAATCTTTCAATCCATCTTTAAACCATTCTTTTAATTTGTTGATTACACTTTCTTGTAAAGAAGATTCATCAATCCAAGTTTTAATCTCATTCTCTAAACTTGTTAGATTGAAAAATATATGTTCACTTTCCTTAATAATTGGAGATTTTTTTGAGAAAATAGAAATAGGATTTTTCAACTCAGTTGCTTCATATTTCGCACCACAAGTATCACAATTATCTCCATATTGATTAGGAGCATTACACCTAGGACAATCTCCTTGAACATACCTATCAGCGAGAAATAAATTTTTTTCTTGGTCAAAAAGTTGTTTAATTTTTTTCTTAGAAATATATCCATTTTTTAAAGCATTGTTATAAATTAACTCGCTGTATTTTTTATTTTCATCACTGTGAGTTTGATAGTAACAATCATGATCAATTTGAAATGCCCTTAAAGTTTTTTTGTGTTCTTTCATATATTTATCTACTAGCTTTTCAGGAGATATATTTTCTTGGTCAGCTTTCATCATAATCGGCGTACCATGAGCATCGGATGCACAAAGATAAATACATCTATTTCCCAAAATACGTTGAGACCTTACCCAAATATCTGTTTGAACATGTTCCAACAAATGTCCGAAATGAAGCGGACCATTGGCATAGGGAAGGGCGCTAGTAACAATTAGTTCTTTTTTTTTCTTTGTCATAGGAATAAGCTATCACCATGGAGAGAAATCATTTTATCTTAAATGCTAAAAGTATTCTTTTGATTTTATTTCTTGTATTTACTGGATGCACAACGACAAATAATTCATCTAATGATTTTAATCCAGAAGATCCTTATGAAAAAAGTAACCGTAAAGTTTTTGAATTTAATAATAAAATTGATAAATTATTTTTGAGACCTGTAACTGATTTTTATGATAGTGCAACCCCAGAATTTGCGCAGACCTCCATAACAAATTTTTTTTCAAACCTTGATGATATTGGAATTTCATTCAATAACTTCCTTCAAGGAAATGTTCTTGATTCAATGAGCGATATGACGCGTTTTTTTATTAATTCAATTTTTGGATTAGGTGGTTTTTTCGACGTTGCTTCAGAAATGGGGTTAGAAAAGCACAGTGAAGATTTTGGACAAACTTTGGGAAAATGGGGCGCTAAACCAGGTCCTTATTTAATGCTTCCTTTCTTAGGCCCAAGTACTACTAGAGATGCCTTTACTTTCGTTGGAGATACAGCTTTAGCTCCAACACTTTCATTAAATGATAGTGGGGCTAGGTTGGGTCTTATTTCTCTTGATTTGATAAATACTTATTCTGCCTTTACAGGTATAGCTGATATAGAAAGCCAAGATAGGTATGCATTTTTGAGAGATGCATATTTAGACAGAAGAAAGTTTGAGGTAAACGACGGTCTATCTGAAGAAGATCTTTCCCAAGATGAAGACTTTGAAGATTTTTAATCAGTCAATAAAAGAACTATAAACCATAGACTGCATTTGCATTCTGATTGGATAGTAACCTGAAGGCATTAACTGAGTCATTAAAATACATATCAGTTCTTCTTGAGGATCAACCCAGAAAAAGGTACTAGCAGCTCCCCCCCAATTATAGCTTCCAACAGAACCAGAATTTTGAGTATCAGCTAAATCAATATTGACACCAAAGCCCAAACCAAAACCAACACCTTTATATCTTATTTCGCTAAAACTCCCTTCAGAACCCATGGTTACCATATCTTGATTATCAGGGAGATGATTTGAGGTCATTAATTCAATTGTTTTTCTTGATAAAAGCCTCTTTCCTTCAAAAGTTCCACCATTTAAAAGCATTTGACAAAAATTGTAATAATCTTCGGTAGTCGAAACCAAGCCTCCACCACCAGAAAGGTTTAAAGGAGTACTAGAATAACCACTTTTGCTATCGCCAGTATCTTGCAGTCTTAGATATTCCTTGGGTGTCCTTTCATAACATGCAGCAAATCGTTTAATCTTATTTTTAGGAACATAAAAACCAGTATCTTTCATCTTAAGAGGCTTAAAAATATACTTTGTAAAATAATCGTCTAAAGTCATTCCGCTCAAAACTTCAACTAATCTTCCACAAATATCAGTAGCTACACTGTAGTTCCATTTATCGCCAGGACTAAATTCAAGAGGAAGACTTGCAATGGTCTGAGAAAAGTTTTCTAGATTAAGAGGAGGAAAACTAAAGTCGGTGTTATCCCCTCGTGGACCACTCCAGACTTTACGATAGGCATGATCGATATTTGTTCGATAGTGAAACCCATAAGTAAGGCCAGCCGTATGAGTTAATAGATCTCTGATAGAGATTTCTCTATCAGCAGGACGGGTCATGAAATGCGGATAACTTCCAGAAACAAAGACTTTAGGATTTTTAAACTCAGGTAAAAATTTTCCAACAGGATCAGCTAATTGAAAAAGACCTTGTTCAAATAGCTGCATTAAGGCAACACTAGTTATGGGTTTAGTCATTGAGTAAATTCTAAAGATAGTATCTTTTTCAATTTTTTTATTGTTCTCAACGTCTCTCAAACCAGCAGATTCAAAATGTATTACTTTTCCTTTCCTTGCAATTAAAGTTTGAATACCTGCTAGTTTGCCGTTCTTGATGTATTTTTCTTTAAAGAAATTTTCCATCGCTATCAATTTATCTTTTGAAAGACCTAATTTATCTGGATTAGTAGTTTTCATATATGTTCCTTCGCTAAAAGTTTCGCTTTAATAAAATCAGAATGAGCAACATAAATTAAGTTGGAAACTTTTCTAATTATATGCTCTTCGTATTTATCTATATTCCCATCTGCATATGCAATTTTCCACATTGATTCTATGAGTTTTATTCTCTCGTCAGAATCAAAATTATCATTTATATCACGGGTAAATTCATATAAAGAAGTTGAATCTTCAACATTTTCTTTTGCAAAATTTATTAATTCATCTATCTCGTCTTCTTCTATTAAAAAATCTGTCAGCAATGTACTCTTCAATGCCTTCAACTCTGATTCATCAAGGACTTCATCTGCCATGCTTGTTTCGAGAAGAAGAGCAATACAAGCTTTTATTGAAGTTTTATCATCAATTTTTGGATCGTCGGAATCTTCAGTTTGAAAAATTTTTTTAAAGAAATTCATGCTGCTTTGTTTTCACTTTCTAATAAAATATCTTTCAACTCTTTTTTAATTTTGTCATTTTTATCATTGCTTAATAAAAGAAGTCTAGATTTTTTTGCATACTTAAGACCTTTGAATAAATTTAACATATGAAATTTAGTTTTTATTTCATCTTTAAAATTTAATGTATCAATATATTGAAACATTTCATCAATTACAGATAACAAGGAGTTATTTGTTTTTGTGGAATTGAAAAAGATTTGATCCACATCAAATAACTTCAAAGGCAAGTCATATGCAGCTCTACCTACCATCATTCCATCCAATTTATAAAATTTATCTTTTGCCATTTTGAAATCTTCTATACCGCCATTAATGATTATATTCAGATGATCGAAGTCTTCTTTAACCTGAAAGACTCTTTCATAATTTAAGGGAGGTATTGTTCTATTTTCCTTAGGATCCAAACCCTTTAAAAGAGCAATTCTTGCATGAACATAAAAAGTATTCACTCCAATTTTTGATAATTCTTCTATGAAATAATTTAACCCTTCATTGATATCAGAATCATCAACGCCTAGTCTAATTTTTACTGAAACTTCTTTAGCAGAAACCTTGATTATTTCAGATAAACATTTTTTAACCAGATTTACATCTTTCATCAAAACTGCGCCAAAGTTTCCAGATTGAACCTTTGAGCTAGGACATCCAAGATTTAAATTAATTTCAGAATAATCATATTCATTGGCTATTAAAGTTGCTTTTTTTAGCTCTTCTGGACAACTTCCTCCAATTTGCAAAACAGTATCATTTGAAATACCAGAATTATTTAAAAATCTTTCAGGATGATTTCTATTAATTGCATTTGCATGAATCATCTCGCTAAAAAGGGTTGATTCTTTAGACAATAAACTACATAGATATCTGAAATGACGATCAGTCCGTCTCATCATTGGAGCAATGCAAAAAGATCTATCCATTAGAGAAAATAAATTACAGAAAGAACTCCTACTAAGGATAAAACAATAGTGTAAGGCAATGCCATCAAAACCATCCTTAAATAAGAAAGTCCTAAAAGGGGAGCTACAGAAGAGGTAAGAAGAAATAAAAATGCAGCTTGCCCATTTGGAGTAGCAACACTTGGTAAATTAGTCCCGCTATTAATTGCAATGGCTAATAAATCAAATTGTTCTCTTCCTATAGCTCCACTATCTAAGGCTGCTTTAACTTCACTGATATAAATAGTTGCAACAAAAACATTATCACTGATCATCGATAAAACACCATTCACCATGAAAAATACGGGTATTTGAATTTCTTGTTTAAGACTTAAAACATAACTAATTACAGGTGTAAATAAATGTTGATCATGAATAACTGCAACGACTGCAAAAAATACAACTAATAGAGCAGTAAAAGGTAGAGCTTCTTCAAAAGCTTTTCCTAGTTTTGGTTCTTCTATTACTCCATTGAAAGCAGTAAGCAATACAATGATCATCAACCCAATTAAACCTACAGCAGCAAGGCCGAAAGCTAGAGAAAAAACAAGAACCAATGCAATAATTGCTTGGGTAATTATCTTCATATTTTGAGAATTGGTTCTTTCTAGAGATTCTTTTTTATCAAAATCAAAGAGTATTTGCCTGATGTGATTTGGAAGTTGAACACCAAATGAAAACAAAGAAAATCTTTCTACGAGATAACAAGTAATCAAACCTGCAATAAAGACTGGAAAAGAAATCGGTAACATTTTCAAGAAGAACTCGATAAATGACCAATCTGCAACACTTGCAATCAATAAATTTTGTGGCTCACCAACAGTCGTAGCTACTCCTCCCAGAGCTGTTCCGACAGCGCCGTGCATTAAGAGGTTTCTAAGAAAACCTTTGAAAGTCTGAAATTCTTCAGAATTCTCAGAGAAAGATTCTTCCTTTGATGCAACACTTTTGTAGACATGATAAAAACCTGCTGCTACAGCTATTAAAACTGCCATCACTGTTAATGCATCTAAAAAGGCTGATAGAAATGCTGCAGCAAATACAAAGAGTAAACATAAAAGCCTTTTGTTCTTAATATTAATTAGAAGCTTGGTAAATATATACAAAAGAAAATCTTTCATAAAATAAATACCAGCTACCATAAATACTAAAAGGAGAATTACTTTTAAATTTGCTTCAACTTCATAATAAATTTGTCCAGTATTCGTTAGACCCATCAAAATGGACTCCAATGCGATCAATCCACCAGGCTGAAGGGGATAACATTTGATTGCCATCGCTAAAGTAAAGATAAATTCTCCTAAAATAATCCATCCAAGAATAAATCCTGCAGGCAAGCTCATGACGTCAAATAAAATGTATATAATCGGATTAACAATCAAAAAAGAAATGATTGTATTTTTATACCAATTAGGAGCAGCTCCTAAAAAATTATAATAAATCGAACTTATCATGGAGATTTAACTTGTTTACCTTTGAACCTGCAAATTATATAGAAAATGAAGCCAAAGATTCAGTTTTCTTTGTGATATTTGAACAAAGCATCCTTTCATTTTCAAATGAAAATTTCATTAGACCTCTTACACAAGATGAATTAAATTGGTCTTACATCGAGGAAAAAGAAAGACACTTTCTAGGATATTTAAACAAACAACCGTGTTTTGTCATTCTTTCTGAAAAAAATCAGTGTGAGTTGGAACACTCAATTTTTATCGATATGCGTTCAGCTCTCGGTAGGATGCCTGACCAACTATTTGATGTTATTGCTAGGTCCATTCAAATCATAAATTGGTCAAAAGATCATCAATTTTGTGGATCTTGTGGATCTTTAATGCAAAGACACGACAAAGAAAGAGCAATGGAATGTTCTAAATGCAAAGGACAATTAATTTATCCAAGAATTTCTCCATGTGTGATTGCTTTAATCTATAAAGAAAATGAGTTTTTGCTTGCACACAATAAGAATTTTCCTCCAAATTTTTATAGCACTCTTGCTGGTTTTATAGAGCCAGGGGAATCTGTAGAAAGTGCATTAAAAAGAGAGGTCCAAGAAGAAGTAAACATTAATATTAAAAATTTAGAG
>MDTG01045483.1_pt1 | contig 13935 bp, 9 predicted proteins | sample 811421 | NCBI WGS metagenome assembly MDTG01 (sample SAMN05326645, study PRJNA326480) | marine metagenome | isolation source: seawater | place: Pacific Ocean: South East | collected 2011 | reverse complement strand
ATATTTTGGAGCAGCTTTAGATTACAATACAGCTTATACAGATGACTCTCGTAAGAATGGTCCCAATGTCGATTCCAATAGTGATGGTAAAATAGACTTCAAAAAGGAGTTTAATGTTGGCTGGGCAGTTACTGCTGCAAAGAGAGATCTTTGTTCTAGTTGTGGCAACTATGACTATACCAAAACAATTTTTGATGCTTACCTAAAAGGAAGAACATTAATTGTTAATCAAGCTCCTCTTGCTGATGTTTTAGTTCAAAGAGATATCATTATGGTAACCTGGGAAAAAGTTGTTGCAGCTGTAACACAGCACTATATTAATGATGTTGCTGCTGATATTGCAGCCATTATCGCTGCGGGTGACGCAACAGTAACACCAGCCTCATCTGCTACTGCTGATTATGAAAATCATTGGGGCGAAATGAGAGGTTACGCGCATGGATTGCTTTACAATTCTTTAAGTAAGGTACCCGCTGCAAACGTTCAGCGCGTACTAGGGTTGATGGGTACAGCACCTGTTTATCCTTCCGGTGGAAACTTTGATGATATGCAAGCATATCATGATGTTTTAAAGGGTGCTGAGATGAAGGCAATCTTTAAACAGTCGTTTGGTTTTACAGATGCGGATATAGCTAATTACTAATCGATTAGGCTTTTTACTTTAAATAAAAATGGCGCATATTTATCATATGCGCCATTTTTATTCTATGACATCATAAAATAATTATCTTAGCTTTAAAAAATTTATAAAATAAATTATTTAATAATGAAACGCAGTCTTCACATATCTTTTCTATCTATTTTATTTTTTAGCTGTTCGCAAAATTTAGCAATCAATTCAAAATCAGAATTAAAAGTAGAAATTTCTGATCGCGATATTCTTGAACATATTAAATATTTGTCAAGCGATGAACTAGAAGGTAGATATCCAGGATCAAAAGGTTCTGACCTTGCAATTGATTACATTGCTACAGATTATAAAAGAAGCCGATTGTCGCCACTGGGAAGCGATGACTATCTTCAGTTTTTTGACTTTACAAATCAACAGGGAGAAAAAATAAAAATTCCAAATGTCGTTGGTATGGTCCCCGGAACAACTTTAAAAGATGAATATATTGTTATCGGCGCACATTTTGATCATTTAGGATATGGAGGTGCGCATTCAGGGTCCCTTGAGATGAACTCAAGTGCAATACATAATGGTGCAGATGATAATGCCTCTGGCATAGCTGGTATGCTTGAACTTGCTAGCAAGCTATCTTCTGAAAGAAAAAAAATAAAACGTTCTTTAATATTCATCGCATTCAATGCGGAAGAACAAGGCATTTTTGGTTCAAAATACTTTGTGAAGAATTCGCCAGTTAATACAAGTAATATTATTACAATGATCAATCTGGATATGATTGGTAGATTAAATAATCTTAGTTTGAATATTTCAGGAACTGGCACTTCTCCTCTTTTTAATAATATCCTAGATAAGATATCTAAAAAACATTATTTGAACATCAATAAAAACCCTGAAGGTTTTGGCCCTAGTGATCATTCTAGTTTCTATTCAAATAATATTCCTGTTCTATTTTTCTTTACCGGCGGACATTCAGATTATCATAAGCCAAGCGATGATTGGAATAAAATAAATAGCTCAGGTCAAAAGAAAATTGTGGATATGATTTATGACGTTGTATTAGAAATTGATAATAATACAAAACGTCCAAAATTTACAGAAGCTGGACCAAAATCAATGTCTTCGCCCGGACGAGTAAAACTTAAAGTTACATTTGGCTTTATGCCTTCTTATAGTAGCACAGGAAAAGGATTGGGCGTAGATGGTGTTCGCACTGAAGGACCTGCTGGTAAAGCCGGGTTAGTTAAAGGCGATATTATCCTTGAGATAAATGGAGAGACTATAAAAGATATTTATGGGTATATGGAAATACTTGAAAAATTAAAACCCGGTGAATCATCAGAGGTAAAAGTTTTAAGAAATAATAATGAGATTACATTGAGAATTAATCATTAAGGTATAAAAAAATATGACAAAATATTATCATTATATAATTGTGGGCGTAATAACCATTGGAATATTAGCTCTTATGAGATGGAATGCTATCAAACGATATAGTTCTTTTGTTGATGGTAGTTCTAATGAATTTATTGAATCTCAAGAAAAACATTTTAAGAATTTGCGCCAACTTACCTTTACGGGTGAGAATGCAGAAGCGTACTTCAGTTCAGATAGTAAAAAATTAATTTTTCAATCTCATGATGGGGATGGAAAATGTGATCAAATCTATACTATGGATTTACAAACCGGTGAAATTGAAATGGTTTCTACAGGAGATGGGGTCACGACATGTTCATTTTTTGAATACCCTAATAATGATAAGATAATTTACGCTAGCACGCATCACTTTGGAAAAAGTTGTCCCCCTAAGCCAGATTTTAGTAGAGGTTATGTATGGAAACTTTATGAATCATATGATATTTTTCGAGCTAACCCTGATGGATCACAGCTTGAGCAGATTACATCTGAAAAGGGTTATGATGCTGAAGCTACTGTAGCTCTTGATGGAAGCAGAATAGTCTATACATCCATTTCCTCTGGGGATTTAGAAGTATGGACTATGAATTTAGATGGTTCAGATAAGCGCATGCTAACAAATCAACTAGGATATGATGGTGGCGCTTTTTTTAGTCATGATGCGAAGCAAATTATCTGGAGAGCATTTTATCCAGAAACTGAGAAAGAAATTAAAGATTATAATAATTTAATTGATGAAAGCATGATTAGACCAATGAATCTTCAGTTAAGAATCATGAATGCCGATGGTACAGATAAGAAACAAATAACATTTAATGAAGGAGCTAATTTTGCCCCTTATTTCTTCCCTAATGATAAACGAGTTATTTTTTGCTCTAATATGGCAGACCCCAAAGGGAGAGATTTTGACTTATGGGCTGTTAATACTGATGGGACTAATTTAGAACGAATCACTTTCTATAAAGGGTTTGATGGATTCCCAGTATTTAGTCCTAATGGTAAATATTTTGTTTTTGCATCAAACCGGAATCAGGCAAAACAAGGCGATACCAATATTTTTATTGCCGAATGGCAAAACTAATTCACTTTTCTTTTTATAAATGATATCGGTTTTACTTAATAGAAATCAGCTATATCTATTATTTATTTTTATTGCAATTCTTGCAACTCGCCTTGCATCAAGCATCTACTATATTGAAGATATCGATAGTTTGCGCTTCGCACTAAGTTTGTATGAATATGACATTTTAAATCTACAGCCGCATTTTCCCGGTTACCCTATTTTCTGTTTTGTAGCTAAGATATTTTATTATTTTTCAGGAAATATGGGCATATCATTTTCAGCAATTGGCGCCCTATCAACATTTTTCATAATTTATTTTTCTCTTCAACTTGCGAATACTGATATAAAGAGCCCCGAAGGATTATTTATGGCGTTCATCATATTTTTTAATCCGATGGTATGGATTCTGAGCAATCGTTATATGCCAGATTTAATGGGGTTTGCAATTGCTTTAGCTGTGCTCTATTATTTTATATTTCCTCATGGTAATAAAAATCATTTATCAATTGGTTATATATTGGCTGGTCTTTTGTGCGGCACTCGTCTTTCCTATTTTCCATTGGTCTTAATTCCATTTATAAAAAATCTGCAAGCGGGTAACGCCTTAAAAAAATTGAATTACTTTATTATTGGCATAGTTGCCTGGTTGATCCCAATGATATCGATAGAAGGTTTTACTAACCTGATTAATTCTGCAAAAAAACAGACTGTTGGGCATTTTATGGATTTTGGTGGAACTGCAATCACTGAGAATAATTGGATAGATCGATTATTAAATGTAATAGAGTCTATTTGGTCAGATGGTTTGGGCGGCTATTGGATTGCAAGGTCCTGGCAAACTATGTTTTTTTCCGCATTCCTTTTAATGTTAATTGCGATTGGATTGTACACAATTATTACAAATTGGAAATATGAAAAATATTTGAGAAGAACTATACGATGTATTATTCTTTATTTTTTTTGGATTTTATTGTTCCAGAATGTTATTTATAAAAGCAGACATGTCCTGCCTATTTTATTAATATTATTTATTATTTTAACAATCGGAATAGAATTCATTATCAATAGAAAATCAAAAACGTTAAATATTATTGCAATTATTTTTTCTATTTCATTGATTCAAATAACAGGGAATTTGGTAATGGACCATAAAAAACCAGTTGCAATTTCTCAATTGAAAGATAATATAAATAGTAACTACACTACGATAATTAGTACTCAGTTAATTAATTATTATCTGGAATCCCATCAAATTAAATCGCGATTTATTAATACTAATAATGAATTTCAAATCAATGATTATATTGAAAATAGCTTTGATGAGAACACCCTTCTTATTGGTAACTTTAGCTCAATCTTTGAAAAAAGATTTAATGTTAAAAAAGAAGAAACATATTACCATAATCCCTACGTAAATAGAATGTGGTCAAAGATAGAGACCTTTTCATTAAGCCTTAAATCAAATCCTATATCTGATGATTAATATTGATATAATTGGAGGAGGGCCAGCGGGCTTAGCATCAGCCTATTTCGCAAAAAAGAATAAAATACCATTTCAATTATTTGAATCTGGATCGAAGGTTGGTGGCAATTGCAAGACATTAGAATTCGATGGATGTAGGTACGATGTCGGTGCACATCGATTTCATAATAAAAACAAGATTGCAACCGATACGGTTAAGAGCTTACTTGGAAAGGATTTACTATCAGTTGTTGCTCCAAGTAAAATATCTTGGGAAGATAAAATGATCAATTTTCCATTGGAACCGGTTAGTTTTATTAAGACCTTTAATAGATCAGATATCTATAAAATAATAAAAGAAAATTTATTTAAAATATTTCGCTACTCAGCAAATATAGATAATTTTAGGGAATTAGCTTACAGGCAGTATGGCAAAACAATTTCAGATATTTTTCTCATTAGCTATACAGAAAAACTTTGGGGTATTTCTTCAGATTTACTTCATCATAAAGTATCCGGTGATAGATTAAAAAATTTAAATTTATTAACAATTCTTAAAAGCTTAATTAACCCTAATAGTAAAAATATAAAACACCTTGAGGGTCAATTTTTTTATCCAAAAAAAGGCTATGGTCAGATATTTGATGAAATAGAAAACTATATCAGCGATCATATCAATTATAATTCTTCAATTGAAAAAATATTGCATCAAAATGGCAAGATTAACCAAATAGTAATATCAGGATCAATAAAACATAAGGTAAGTAATCTCTTCAGTACATTGCCGATAGATAATTTTATCAATATGTTAGACCCCAAACCACCTAAAGAAATTATAAATAATATACACGCCTTTACTTTTAGAGAATTAAGGCTGGCGATCTTTACGCTAAAGACAGATAGGTTTAGTAATAATGCTTCAATTTATTTTCCAGAAAATAATGTGCCATTTACACGAATTTATGAACCAAAGAATAGAAGTAAATATATGGGAGCAAAAAATAAAACATGTATTGTAATTGAGGTTCCGTGTAGCAAGGAAGATAAATACTATACAATGAAAGAAAATGAATTTCTGGATCAAATAAAATCATTATTGATCTCTAATAAAATTATTAATAAATCAATGTTTAATAAATCATCATCATTAATTATGCCCAATGCTTATCCACTGATAACTACCAAATCTCAAAAGAGCCTTAGTAAGATTATTAGTTACCTAGGCTCATTTAATAATCTGAACATTATTGGAAGAAATGCCCAATTTGAATATTTGCATACGCACCATCTTTTTGAAATAGCTCATCGCCGAATCGATAATTTATTGAAGTAGTTTAAAAAAATATTTGTTTCATATAAACTTATTATTTTAAAATTCGACCAACGATTCGAAAATAAAATAATAATTTAATGATTTCAGATAGACAGGCCAAAGAGCGTGAAGTTCGCAAAGAACAAATTCTTAAAGGCGCTCTTAAAGTATTTAAGCAGCAAGGAATCGAAAAATCCACCATGGATGAGATTGCTAAGCAATCTGATTTTGGTAAAGCATCTCTTTATTATTATTTTAGCTCTAAAGAAGAAATTTTTATTGAGCTTTTAGATCGCGGTTGGAAAATGATTTGGGAATCAATTGAACCTGTTATTCATGATCATGACCATCCAAAAGATACGTTTATTAATTCCTTAAATATTATTGGCGGTCTAATTAGGAATGATCGTGTTTTGTTTGAATTCTTGTTTACAGCACCCAAGGCCCTACCGGCAAATCAGGATGAAAAAAATACAGAATGGAAAAAATACCAAACAAAAATGTATGGTGTTTTACAAACACTTTTAGAAGAAGGTATCGCAAAGAAAGAATTTCCTAAGATGCGCCCGGATTTATTAATGAGAGCAATAGGTGGACTTTTTCATGGGTTGTTCTTTTTAGGAAATGAAAATAAATCAATGTCGCGTGAAACTATGGAAGAGTTTATAACGACATTTATAGGAAACTACGGTACAAGTTAAATTAAATATTGAGCGGGGGAACAGCATCAATTACATGAAACAATTTTTATTTATTATTATTTCAAGCGTTTCATTAATAATCGCACAAACGAAAGATAGTATCATAATAGGTTTTGTGATTGATAGCGATACAGGCGAAGCGCTTTCAGAGGTAAATATCTATCTACCTAATGAAAAAATTGGAGCTACAACAGATGTCGATGGCAAGTTTATTATTGAAGAGATAGACTCTTATCCAATAGCTCTTCAGATTTCTTATATCGGTTATGAAACAATTAATCAAACCATTGATAGGAAACCTATTGAACCTATCAAGTTTTCATTAATTCAAAAGTTAATTAAAATGGAAGAGTTAGTAGTTACTGCTACTCGATCAAAACGTTTTCGAAGCGAAGCACCAATTTCTACGGAAGTTATCTCTAGAAAAGATATAGATAATTCTGGATCAAGAAATGTCGCGGAACTTCTATCTCAAAGAGCAGGGGTCAGCTTACAGACTTCTGTAGCTGGTGGTTCAATTCTAAATGTACTTGGCATGGATTCACGTTATATACTAATTCTATTAGACGGTCAACCCATTACAGGAAAATTTAATAATAGGGTATCACTTGATCAGATATTAACTGATCAGATTTCTAGAGTAGAAATCGTTAAAGGTCCCAGCTCTTCGCTTTATGGAAGTGAAGCTATGGGTGGAGTAATTAATATTATCACAGAAAAAAACAATAAATCTCGCGAGATTACCGCATCAAGCAGATACGGCAATACGCAATATAATTTTAATGAATCTGGATTAAAGGATGGATCAAGCAATCTTGGGTTAGGCTTTTCCCAACCTATAAAAAATTTAGTTTTTAATGTTCAAATAAATGCAGAACAAATCCAAAAAGATAAGTCTGTGCAGCAGATTGATATTGATAAAGTTCAAAAGATTACGCTAGGAAGCGATATTAATTGGAATCTAAATGATTATAGCAAAATTAAATTCAAATCAAATAGCTATAATCAGCTTGATAATGGTGCATCAAAATTAATGGATACAAATACGGATATTCATCGTAACAATTTTTCTCTTTCTCACCAATCAAACTATCAAAAGAGATGGAATATCAACCAGTCTGTTTTATTCAATAATTATGAGCGGAATTATGTTCAAAAAAGACCTTGGGGAAAACTTGAAAAAGATGACCTAACCACAGAAAAACATTTAGAATATGAAATATTATTTAATAAGAAAAACCAATCAGATGAAATAAATGCTGGTTTTGAAATATATCGTGCAAATTATTCAAGCGATAGGATTAACTCAGGTAGTCAAGAAATAATTAGTAAAAGTCTTTTCGGTCAGTACGATATAAAAATAAAGAACAAAATAAATATGATCTTTGGAATGCGATATGATGATTATAGTAAAGATTATAGAGTTCTGAGTCCGCGTATGGGTTTAATGTACAGAATAACAGAACAATGGAAACTTCGAACTTCTTGGGGGCAGGGATTTAGAGCGCCTTCCTTTTTGGAGAGGTTTATTGATTGGAATAATGTTCAGTTTAACTATTTAATTGAAGGAAATCCAGATCTTAAACCTGAACGTTCTAATGGGATTACAATCGGATTTGACTACTCTCACCATGCCAATAATCAATTTAGCTTTGTCTATTACTACACCGATTTTGAAAACCTTATTCAAGACTATTCAAAGTCCAGGGGAGTATTGAGTTATCAGAATATCTATGGAGCAACCTTTTCAGGTTTTGAATTATCACAACAATGGCGATTGTCCGAAAAATTAGAATCTAAATGGATAATAAATTGGTCAGATAATCGAGATGAAAATAATAACCCTATTCCCAACACAATTCCTTTCTCAGTAAGTAGTTATTTTAATATTAATTTTTTGAATAATCGTTTTCAAAGCTCAATAAATACCAAATGGGTTGCCCCATATAAACCACAAGAATTTGATGTAAGAACTGCGACATATATTTTATCTGAGGAAAAAATAAACGGATATGCCCTAATCAATATTCGTACAACATTCAAAATAAAGAAATCAATCAATTTAAGTCTTGTTCTAGATAATGTAGGAAATTATACGAATGATAATTTTGGACCATTTATTGGTAGGGCTGCATATTTAGAATTTTCAACTGCTTTAATAACAAAGGATAGATAATGAGTCAAGTATATAGAATAATTTCGATGATTATGATTTTATTCCTTATTAGTTGCGAGGATCAGACTGATAAGAATAAAGCAATGATAATGAATGAAATCACAACTGACAATGTGGCCGATGGAGCTTACTATTTTAATTTAGATTCTGGAGAAAAAGATAACACATCCTGGCATCTAATCTTTCAAAATATTGATGTACCATTTGGAGGCCAACAATATAAAATGCCTAGTTTTGGATTAAGCGCAAGTTCAATGCTTGCAATTGATAGCTCCAGCGATTTTGAATCTATTGAGACATCCCCATCTCCAAATGCTTTTGCTCCAGAAGGAGGCCGAATGATTTATGGCGGCTCTCATGCTGCACTAACATATGATATGGCTGCCCATAAGGTTGGAGTATCAAATGATACCTATATTATATATGACACTGTCACTCATAAAGTATTCAAAGTGCATTTTGATGAATATAGTGGGGGTATAGTTATTTTTAGATATGCAGAATTAACTTCAAGTTAAAATATCTAGAAAACTTCCAAAGGCTGATAGCATTAGATATTAATTGTTTAAAAAATACTTATATATTTGCCTTGGATTGATATTTGTTGGATTGGGGTTCTTCGGAATTATAATTCCAGGAATCCCTACAACCCCTTTTGTGTTATTAGCTGCTTGGTTTTTTTCAAGGTCATCTCAACGACTTGATAGGTGGTTAATTAATCACAAAACTTTTGGTCCATTCATCAATGACTGGAAACGCTATAAAGGAATAAAGCGCAAATCTAAAATCCTTTCTATTTGTGTAATAATTCCAACTTTTTCTATAAGTATTTATTCCACTTCAAATTTTTACTTACAGTCTGGACTGGGTCTATTTTGTATAAGCTTAATAACTTATCTATTAACAAGACCTGAGCCTCCAATAACCAAAATTCCTTAAATAGAGATATGCAAAAGAATGTCCTATTAATTAATCTTGGCTCACCAAAATCATTAAATATAAAAGATATAAGGGCTTATCTATTTGAATTTTTATCTGACAAGTTTGTTGTAGACTTACCAAAACTATTACAGCAATTTATTGTTCGATTAATTATACTCCCATTCAGGTCACGAAAAACAAGGAATGCGTACAAAGCCATATGGTCCTCAAAGGGCTCCCCTTTAATTGAAAATACAAAAATCATCGCCCATTCGTTAAAACAAAAGACAGGTTGGAATGTTGATATTGCAATGAGATATCAAAATCCATCAATCAAAGACTCAATTTTATCATTCAAAAAAAGAAAAGTAAAAGAAATTGTTATTGTCCCTCTTTATCCTCATCATGCAATGTCGACAACTTACTCTACAAAAGTAGAAGTTGATAGAATCATAAAACAATATTATCCAGAATTACGGTATTCAATTATTAAACCATTCTATGACCATCCAAAATATATACATGCACTGTCTGAGCAACTAAAACCCTTCATTTCAAATCAAATGGATAAAGTAATTTTCAGTTATCACGGCTTGCCAGAAAGACATATGAGAAAATCAGATGCAAGCGGGGAGCATTGCCTACAATCATCATTCTGCTGTGAAATTGATTGTGAACCTGCTCGAAAATGCTACAGATCAAATGTATTAAAAACCTCCGAGCTTGTTGCAGAAAAATTAAACCTCAATAAAGAACAATGGATGGCTAGTTTTCAATCTCGTGTAACTATAATTGATAGGAAATGGTTAAGGCCTTTTACTGATATTGTGCTGAAAAATTTACCAAAAAAAAGGGTTAATAATATTGTAATTATATGCCCATCATTTATTGTTGATTGTCTAGAAACTTTAGAGGAAATAGATATAAGAGCTAGAGAGTTGTTTTATAAGGCAGGTGGTAAAAAATTTATTTATGCCCCATGTTTAAATAATGATAAGAACTTTATTGGTTTGCTAGAGCAATTAATTTCTGAAATATAGATACAAAATCTTTCTTTATTATTTTATAATCCCAAGCTGACGGTATTTTTCTTTGAATTTTGAATAGAGATTTTTGTGTCTATCACTCATATCTATTTTTTTACCCTGAATATAGGCTTGAATAATATTTGTTCGAATCTCAAGTGGATCACCATCAGAAACAAATAGAGTAGCATCTTTTCCGATGTCTAACGACCCAATTTGTTTATCAACCCCTAGAATTTCAGCAGCAGACAAGGTTATAGCTCTAAGGGCAGCTTCCCTCGGCAATCCGTAGGATGCTGCCATAGAAGCTTGATATGGTAAATTTCTTATTTGCTCAGCTCTACCTGCATATCCATAATCTGAAATACAAAATTGCACCCCTTTTTCATATAAGATTGAAGGAGTTTTATAAGCTTGATCATAGTCCTCAAATCTTCTATAAGGAAGAGAGGTTACACCTTCATAGATGACCGGAATTTTGTTTTTAACTAAAAGATCGGTTGTGCGCCAGGCATCTTTTCCGCCAACAATTATGATTTCTAAGACGTTTCTTTTTGCCCAACTAATCGCTGCTTCAATTTGTGTTACTTCGTTTGCATGAACGTAAATTGGAAATTTCTTGTTTACATATGGAATCATGCTTTCCCATCTTAAATCTTCATTATGATAATCTTCAGCAGATCGTGATTTGGTTTTTCTAAGCCTAGCATAGGCTCGCGCATTTTTTATCATTTTTTCCAAATCATTTAATTGTTGTTTTGCTTTTTTTAGTCTCTTTTTTTCATTATTAGTGGTTGACTTTGTACTCATATTTGGCCAATTAATATGAAGCCCGCTTGGAAAGGAAAGCGTAGCGTTCTCCCAAGTCCACCCATCAAGCATCATAACTGACGATTGACCCGACACCAACCCTGAAGTTGGTATAACATTGGCAACTAAAACACCATTGGATCTTGTGGTTGGTATAATCTCTGAATCAGGATTAAAAGCAACATTTGTACGCACATTTGGGTTGAATTCCCCTCTTTCAGAATGATCATTTGTAACTGCTACTGCATTGATCTCAACTAATCCTATACCTGAAACTGCAGCAATCATACCAGGATAGACATGTTTTCCATCTAGATCAACTATTTCACAATCATCAGGAGGTGATATATATTTCGCTATCCGAACAATTTTACCTTTATCAAAAAGTATTGATCCTTCCACTACTCCTTTGGATATCGTATGAATAAATCCATTTTTTAATAAGATTGGATTTTTTTGAGGAGGAGCTGGGATCTGTGCATTCGCATAGATTGTAAACATTAAGATAAAATTTGTAATAACCCTTTTCATTACTGCTCACCCCCTTCATTTAGATGAAGATGATCAGTGCTACAAGAATGGAATTTGTTTGAATCCTCGCTATCAGGATCCATCTCGTCATTACCGCTATCAGCGCTTATCAATATCTTCTGAATTAGATCATTGCGAATCTTTCTATCCCGCTCTTCAAGGAATTGAACATTTTTTAATGAAAAGTATTGTTTTCCATCCACCCATGTCTGCTCGCAAATGCTATAGTTTGAAAGTGGATGGCCTGACCACAATGCAAAATCGGCATCTTTTCCTATTTCAAGCGAACCAACATATTTGTCAATCTTGAGCTGTTTGGCAGGGTTAATCGTAACAAATTTTAATGCCTCTTCTTCGCTTAAGCCACCATACTTTACTGCCTTAGCCGCTTCTAGATTCATCCGCCTTGCCAGTTCATCGCTATCCGAATTAAAGGAAACATTTACACCAACATTTGCCATTAAGGAGCCATTAAAAGGAATTGCATCTATCACTTCAAATTTATATGCCCACCAATCTGAGAATGTTGATGCTCCTGCACCATGCTCCTTAAGTCTTTCAGCAATTTTATACCCTTCTAGTACATGTTGAAATGTTCCTATGGTAAAGTCAAAATCTTCAGCAATCCGGGTAAGCATCAAGATTTCATCTTGACGGTAAGAATGTGAATGAACTAGGCGCTTACCTTCCATAATTTCAACTAATGCATCCAATTCTAAATCCCGCCTAGGAGGTACTTTTGTGCGTTGTAGTTTTGCATCTTTATTATACGTTTCCCAGGATTTTTTATAGTCTCTGGCAGCGGTAAATGCATCACGAATAACTTGCTCAACACCCATTCTAGTTTCTGGATATCGCCCATAAGAGCGTTTTCTTTTCACGTTTTCACCAAGTGCAAACTTGATTCCTTGCGGGGCTTTATCAAATATCAACTCATTAGTAAAGCTCCCCCATCTTAGCTTCATAACAACATTTTGTCCACCAATTGGATTTGCCGATCCGTGGAGCAGGTTAATGGTTGTCAATCCTCCAGCTAATGCACGATACATTGCAATGTCATTTGGGTCAATCACATCGCGCATTCTCACTTCTGCGGTTACATTCTGAAAACCCTCATTGATGGATTCTCCTGCCATATGGCTATGTGCATCAATCAGTCCAGGTGTAATATGCTTACCTTTCCCATCAATAATCAGTGCATTTCCATCGGACAGATAAATATTTTTTGCTATATCTTTGATTTTCCCATCTTGAAATAGAATATCATATCCTTTTAAAACTCCATCGGGTCCCGATGTCCAAATTGTAGCATCATCCACAAGTATTGTCCGTGGACTTGAAACCCTATCATCAAGACCATAGGCGCCTTCTGGGAAAAACACTTCTAATTCGCTTGGTTGTTCATCAGTGATGATATCAACCCTGTCATTGGGTCTTGAATTCAAGGTTGCCTTCCAATTTGATCTATTATTATCGGCATAAATTACATTGCCGCTCATTGAATTTTTTTCGACAATACCTATAAATCTTGCCGCACCAAAACCAAATAGTGTTGAATCCTTTACTGAAAATGAGATACGATCTTGATCAATTGATAGATTTTGAACGGATACCGATTCAGCGTCTTTAATTATCCTACCATTATAAGATAGATCGTCCCTCTTAATTTTGAGGGTCCATTTTTTTTCTCTTGACTGCACAGTCCATGTGCCGGTTGCATCAGCAATTGGATCTGAAGAAATATCAAATTGATTACCCTCGATCCAAACAGATTTTACTTTTGATTCTTCATTAAAGTAGCTTCCATCGGTTACCACTAGGTTTGCGATGAATCCAGGTGCGATTTTACCTAATCGTTTTGATTGGCCAAAAGCTTTGGCCGGAGAAGTAGTT
>MDTG01000944.1_pt1 | contig 13935 bp, 10 predicted proteins | sample 811421 | NCBI WGS metagenome assembly MDTG01 (sample SAMN05326645, study PRJNA326480) | marine metagenome | isolation source: seawater | place: Pacific Ocean: South East | collected 2011 | reverse complement strand
GGAACTGTAGTGACCATACAGGAATAGTCAATGTACCTTTTTTGGCTGCGGCTGATGGTTATGTTACAGATACATATAATTTATTGAATGTTTTTCAAAACTCTACCACTCTCAGTAATGTAATTGTGCATGATAATATTAAGGCATACCATGATACTTTCAAAGGATGTAAAACGTTGACTAGTTTTCAAATTGGTTATTATTGTGAATATCTGAATGGAGCCTTCTGGGATACAAACATTACAAGCATACATATTGATCAACCACATATGATTGCAGTAGGTCATAATGCTTGTAACAATTGCACATTATTGACTTCGGTTACTTTAGGAACGAATATTACTGAAATAAGATATGATTCATTTATTCATTGTAGTTCATTAACTCATATTACTATTCCTTCTGGCCTAGAACATTTTGACGGTTTTAATCATACTGGTATTCAAAGTATAACGATTGAAGGACCATCGTCACTAACTAGCATCGCAGGGTTGCGTTATACTCAAATTACTAGCATCAATATACCTTCTACAGTGAAGACAATTGCTGGATTTGACCACACACCAATTCAAAGTATTAACCTTCCTGCTGGATTGACATCTTTGAAAGGATTTCATAACTGCACAGCACTTACCGCATTGGATATTCCCGATACTTGCACGCTTGTGCGGAATAATTATGGATATGTGCCTCAATATGTATTTTATAATTGCCCACTCTTAACCAGCCTTACTTTGCCATCAACATTAACGTCATCTTGGCCCAATAACCTAATTGGTGGTTCTATGGGCTTTTCCTCTATTACTGTTCCGTATGGTTGCACGCAAATGGCTAATAGTGCGTTTATATCAGAATCATTAACACAACTTGTTGTTCCAGATACTTGTACAGCTGCTGTCTATTCTTTTCATCACGTAGATACGGCAAATAAGTTTAGTAAACTCCAGGTTTATAACTCTAACAACATGTATTATAATTACATTGGTAGTTTGCCATTGGGCACTTCATTAAGCGGTCATACGGGAAATAGTTACAATTCTATTATGGCTACTTTTGATATTACTGATACTACCAACTGGAGTCTTTTAGGAGAGAAAATCGCTTTACCAGATCCTTCGGGTAACGTATTGGAAATCACCACTTTGACATCTCAAGATTTGACTGATGAAACTGTCACTGGAACCACTACAGTAAGTAAACGTAGTTTTACAAAAAATCTCATTAAAGGCTTGTTTAGTTTCAACGGTTCAGCTTTGACCGGTAAAGCTGTAACTTTGAAAAATATTACTTTACCAGGGTTTCCTCCAGCAGAAGAAATTGTTGTATTTAACTCCTCTACCAATGAGAGTTCCAATTTCACCAATACATTGAATACAGCCAGTATTGCGGGTAAGAATTTTTACGTATTAATGGAAAATGAAGATGATTCAATAACTATTCCAACAATAGCCAGCTCAGTTACTGTGACAAAAACTGGAGAGACTACTTTTTCGATCAATAACGGATTATCTATTTCAACACGAAATTCAGGAGAGTCTTATACTTTTGATGGACTAACAGTAAACTTAGGTTCAGTATTTGGTTATATGGTGGACCCTTCTACAATATGTTTCAAAAAAGGTACAAAAATAGAAGCATTGAATGATTATTCGGAGTCAGTAGAAGTGGCAGTAGAAGATTTACAAGCAGGTATGTTAGTAAAAACATATAAGCATGGATATGTTCCCATAACTTTGGTTGGTACAAAAAAGATCTACAATCCTGAAAACGATACCCGAATAAAAGATAGATTATATGTTTGTAAACCTGAAAAGTATCCTGAGCTAAAGGAAGACTTAGTAATAACAGGTTGTCATAGTATATTAGTTGACAAGCTATCTGAACAAGAAACAGTGGATACATTAAGAGAAGCCCAGGATATCTTTATAACTGACGATAAATATCGCTTAATGTGCTTTTTAGATGAACGTTCTGAAACATATCCCGAAGAAGGAACATTTGACATATACCACATAACATTGGATCATACAGATGATATGATGAATTATGGTATATATGCCAATGGGTTATTGGTGGAATCATGTAGCAAAAAGTCAATGGAAGAGAAGTCTTACATGAAATATTAAGTGTAAAATTCATATAAATAAAACTATATTAGTATGAATAGATTCACCAATAAATAATACTCACAATTCTCCAAATGACGTCTGTAGAGAAAAAAAAAGTGTGCTTAAGTAGTTTTGCTTCTCCTTGGTTTTTTGGTCCATATGGAGCACAGTTGTATAATTTAATCTCTAAAATGGTAGAAAATGATTCAATTGAAATTTACTACCTCTTATTAGCAAATGGTCTAGATGATCGTATATATTCTTTTGATGAAATGTACGCTATAAATTTTGATAACGAAAATAAAGAAAAAAAACCTGAATATATAAATACTGAAATATTAAAGCATATCCAATATATTGGAGGTGTGGTAAAAAATCCTGCTTATGAAACAATATTATCTTCCTCATTAAACAGCTTATTAGAAAAGCACAATATTGATGTATATTTATTTTTATCAGATACTAATAATATTATTGCTGATAAAGATTTCAGTTGTAGATCATTAATTTGGTATCCTAATCACTTTAATCCCATTACTACCTATATAGCGAATATCCTTCCTATATTCAGTGATATAGTAGCATTATGTCCAAGTGATTACGAACTGGTGAAAACTACAATTCCTTATAGATCCGCGCATTTTATTCCTCATAGTATTATGGTAGATGAGAAGGTAATGAATTGGAAAGAGAAAAAACTTGAGTTGAGAAAAAAGCATAATGTACCCGAATCTAGTTTTATAGTATTAATAAACTGTGGGAATTACGAAATATTAAATCGTAAAGGTATTGATTCATCTCTTATGGCCTTTGAAGAATTCCAAAAGAAACACGATGATGTATTTTTATTTATTCACGCTTGGAAACTACAAAATCTACAAAATAGTCATCACAAGTCGTCTAATATGTTTTTGAATCCTAGTGAAGTATTAAAATTGCTTTCTATACCCCCTACAAAATATCATCTACATGAAGATATTGTAGAGTATAACACAATTTTGGAATACATTGCCATGTCAGATGTTCTTCTACAAGGAAGTAGGACCGAGGGATTTTGTGTTCCAATATTGGAAAGCCAAATGCTTCAAACACCCGTTATTACCACTGCTTTTGGTGCCATGAAAGATTATACCTACTACGGATATTCTGTACCATATGTACAGCGTGAATACGTGCCAATGGCAAAGGGTATGTGGGTTGTACCAAGTATTACAGGCATGGTAGACGCTTTGGAAAAAGTATATTTGAAACAAGAGAATATGGGTGATGCGTTAGAAGCTCAGAAGAAGGTACGTGATATGACAAACATAGATCAAGTATACAATCAGTTTTTGAGAATCATTAATGAAACACAGAAAAGATCTGATGATGATGAGATTAGTATAATGAATGAAGAAACAATTTGTACACGGGTTCATTACAATCCATCCACAAACAAATTTGATCTCTATAAAAATTTCGATTTGCGATCATATACGTCAATAGATCGCTTAGAAACTACTGATTTGAAAGGTAAATGGACTTGTTTTTTCCATGATAATGTTCCCGTAGATCCTATGTTTTTCCTATTTCAAGCTAAATATCACGATTTGATATTTTTAAAAACACGTAGCAAAAACGGAGACATATATCCAAGTCTAGAAATGGTATCTTCTGATGAAATGTTTCTTCATTTAAGTAAGTTTAATTTTGCTGTGAATACAAACTTTGTGAAGTATATCTTTACAAGTGAACTACATAATGTATACAACGCACACGTGATACACTTTATACTTACTCATTGTATTCATCATAGTAAAATCGCACTAAGTGATTCTGTCATTTGTACAATATAAACTGAACAATTCTATATATGGGACCTTTTCAATATATAGAATATGACCCAATCAAATTATATACCCAAAAATATACATCCAATTATTGTTATCTACGTATGTTGTTAATGTAAGCTACATTATCCTTAAAAAGTCAGGGATCGTACCGGACTCCAGTTTTTGCCACTACAAAAACTGGGTGTAATTAGCGGATTCAATCATCCACAATAACCTTTACTAAATAAAAATATGCCCCTTCTCGTAACTAATGATGAAACTGGTAATTTACCGATACAGTGGAAACTGGACCATATGAAAAAGCAGACTCCAGATTTTACCAGTACGAGTTTCAGTATTTTTACAGAACTTTACCAAATTTTGTTATTGAAAAAGTAAAGGTGAAAATTGAAAATAATTTGAAATATTTCAAAATTATTTGAAACCCAAGATATTAAAAACAATGAGGATAAAGTGAAAAGAAATCGCAGAATAATTTTCGAAAGTTATTCATACATAGCAGAAGCACATAACATATAATAAAAAATGTATAACATTAGACGCTTTGTTGGATCCAAAAAAGAGTTGACAGAACTAAGAAAGGCATTGGAACAAAATGATATCAAGGAAATACAAAAATATATTGATCTTACAAGACAACGCATGATCAAGTATAATATGGTAAAGAACTTGGAATCATTTGAACGTATTTTGAGGAAGCCACGGAAAGCAGATTCGAAACCAACATCAAGACCAAGACAAAAGAAAGTTGATTTATGGAAGAAATTTTTGTGCAGAAAAAAATAGAGAAAAATGTGAATTAATCTTTTAAAATTTAAGAATAATTGGTATTAAGTGGATTTTTCTCTCTGACAGCAACTAATTGCTCTGACTGTGCTCATTTATGTTCTGATCCTCTGATTGCTGATGCTGATGCTGATTGCTGATGCTTATGCTGATTGCTTATGCTGATTGCTTATGCTGATTTCTGATGCTGACTGAATACTGAATGATGAATGCTGAATGCTGAATACTGAATGATGAATGCTGAATACTGAATGATGAATGCTGAATGCTGATGCTGTTCTGATTCTTCTCCTTTTGTGGTTAAATATCCGCAAAAGGTGAATCTCCCAAAACATTGAACAACGCTTCTCCTTCTAATTCTGGGATTTCGTTTTCTTTGTCACTTTCTCTCTTTCTTTTCTTATATGCTCCTCGTTTGTACGAGGAACGAGAACAAGTGTTTGCTGTTTCTACAGCAGCACCTTTTATGTTTATAGTGCGCATAATATTTTGAATGACTTCACCAATATTTTCACTACCCTCTAAATGAAAGTGAAGATTTAAATTGATGTTAGAACTATTCTTATCGGTCATTTTTATTTTTGTATTGTAGTGTTCACAATAATTAGAACTTCTTATAGGGGTACCTAGCAAAATATTCTTCTATAAAAATTGACTTGTGTAGTTTCCAAAATTCTCATTGAAAGAATTGAATGCTAATAGCAATTAGCATTTGCTTTATTGCTAATGACAAATGTTAGGTCTAGCACATAAGTCCCTAATCTTATTTCAATACGATGTCATAGTGAAATGTATACCACAGAAAATGACCCCCTTCACAAAGAGGTATAAAATAGTTATAAGGCTGTACAGTGAAATATAAAGTACAGACGTTTAGCGGGTAAATAGAGAAAAACAGTAAGCGGGCTTTACAGAGATGAATAAAATTTCAAAAATAACCCTTGATATCATATCCTTAATCTAGTATAAATATGTATTTTTAAGGACCTTAATGAATTTCTTTCCGTACAGATTCCATTTGTTCCAACAATAAATCCATCCTCCTACATGCGTCATCATCATAAAAGGCCCACAATACATTTTCCATCATATTTTTTCTATATTTTAAGCGGTCTTTAAATTGGTTGTACATATTTATTAGCTCTTGAATGTCTTCCATACACATTTCTTCGGTCACTTCTCCCATATTATTATGAAACTCTAGTAAATTTACAGTCATCTGAAATTCATCCCATAATTTATTCAATTCATATCTATTCAACGCAAAACGCAATTGCCTGCTGCCATATCTATGGAACAAATCGATTACTTTGTCACTATCAGAAGTTGATTCTACAATATATTGGAGCTCAGAATCAACATGAAATTTTCCTCCATGTTTATCACAATTTAGTTGAATTAACAGTGATTTCAAATCCATGACATCCCAGAAATCAAAGTCTTGAATATGTACAAGAGGGTCTTCTTCAAAAGTGGATTGAATCATACTTTGTATAATTGTAATATCGTTTTCTTTTAGTTGATTATTATTCGAAATAGACATGTCATTGCTTTTGCTTTTTCATCATTGTAGAGAAAAATTATTCTTTTTGTGACTTTATCAAAATGTCTATACAACTTAAACCAATCTGTTCCGCGAAGACTGTCAATATATTAATTGCGGAGTAACAACTTTCAAATATACATGAATGAGAGAATAACAGTATTGAATATAATATTTCAAATTTTTTCAATTCCCCAGAAATTGTATACTATTTCAATTATTTCAATCCATAGGGGGGTTAAGTGGTAAAGCATAATTTGAAATTTTCAAATGGCTATTGAAATTTTCAAATGGCTATTGAAATTTTCAAAAGCCATTTAAAATCAGGAATATTAAATTTGAAATTTATATACAAGACCCCCCATGCCCAATAACCTGGTATTAGTGACAGTGGTGTTATTTAAGGTCCTTACTATACCCCCTTCCAAAATTCAATTAATTTTGAAATATCCTTAACATAGATAGTGGTAATATGGGAATCATGAATGAAAAATTGATTATTGGAAACTATAATCATTATTGCTACAATATTGATATATCACATAGAATTTCATAAAATATTTAAGTCAGTAATAGTAATTTAATTTCAAGTCAACTACACACCAGTCAAGTGACAAAATGGTTTCTACAAGATCTTCTAGCAAAAAAAATCGTTCAGGTAACGCACGTGTATATCATGTGTCATTAAGCAATTTCTCTGTGAAAAAGAAAGGGAAGACAACGCAGAAAATACCTGATACACCTTTAGCTGATAGAAAAAGAGGCGTCAAATTGGATGATTTATACTCTGTCGTCAAGGTTTTGTATTTAGATGAGGAATGTACAGAAGAAGTTGATGTTAAAGAAGAAGAAAATGCCACAAAACAGCAGACAAACTTGCGTAATACATGGGCTTCTACAGTACAACAACCTGTAGAAGGCGTGAACTCAGAACCTGTGAAAATCAAACCGGAACCTAAGGCAACAAAGAATATTGTCGTGAAATCGGAACCTGTGAAAATCAAACCGGAACCTAAGGCAACAAAGGACATTGTCGTGAAAGCGGAACCTGTGAAAATCAAACCGGAACCTAAGGCAACAAAGGACATTGTCGTGAAATCGGAACAATTACCAGGGAAGTCAAAAAGTGATGATAGTGTGAAGAAGTTGACTACAGAGTCAAAATATGACCCATTTTCATTGAAGCTCAAAGCTACTTCTGTAAAGACGGCAAATTACAATGATATCGGTATTGACCCAATGTATCATTTAAAGGCAATAAGAGTCATTTTGGCAAAGAGGCCGTATAGTGGTACCCAAAGTGAAAACGTGTACACACTACGAGAAGCGAATGCGAAGTATGCGTCAATCTTGATCCACTTGAGGTACGTTTTACGATTTTCGGTATCCTATACTGGAGCATATGATTCCAAGACAAAAGACATTGAGCATTTCTCAAATTTGGTAAAGAGTTTATGTAAACCTCTACCGTACAATGGAGCAACCGGTGAATTGGGACAGGAAATGGTGGAATTATCATATTCGCGTAACAGAGAAGCTATGAAGTTTATTGATGACATCGAAAATGTACTGAAACAGCCTTATTCGGTAAATATTGATTTTGACGAGGCAAGTCGTCAATGGCAAAAAAACAAAATCAAATTAAGTGATGGATGCTACAAATACAAAAAACACAAAGTAAACAAAAAAATGGCCAAATAAAAATAGGAAGATGTTCATAAACTGTTTAAAAATTGTTCATCATCCATTTTTTTTAGATTTTCTTTTCCTTTAACCAAAGCAAATACAATTGAGTTAAGTTGTTCAATTGTAGCATTTAATCGTAAATGCTCATTGGTTTTAAAATTAAACAAATGGAAATATTTCCGATGTTTTTTCTGCTGGTCATTTTGTCCATATCCACGATTATAGTACAACCATGAATATAAAACCACTTGTAGTTTATGTTCTACAGTTAACTGACTCGTACATTTCAACTCCCAAATATCTGTCTCCGTCAGTAGATCAATACGTCCAGAAAATCGGTACTGAATATTGGTATAAGGTGCTAATAATTTATCAATTAATAAATGATCTTCATCACTATCACCATAAATGATGGAATATTCGGGCTGCCAGTTTGTTGTACAAGTAGACCCAATTGTCTCACGAAGACGTTCTACACAATCATCCACCATAGATTCAGTCAACCAATTATAATTATCGTACGGTATTTGTTTAATTCTAGAATAAGTTTCATTATTAATGGCAGAATGTAGACAACCAACATATAAATAATGTGCGATTGTTTCACATTCTAAAGGCATAATTCCTGCCAAATCCTTTAAATAAGTATGCTGATTTTCTTTCATATTTGAAATATTTTGTTGTATCATATACTGAAGAACCGGGTTCTTATTCAATTCTGCTTCTTCTCTCAATCTATCAAAAAATATGATAGGTAATACTGTACCATTAATATCACTTACATCTTCAAATCCCCCATAAGATGTTTCATGTATTGCTTTAATATCTAAGCAATTGTCTTCTTCTACATCATTCATTTCTATAAAAATACTGTCTAATATAGGTGATACAATTTCTAGCACTTCATCATTAACATATTTTGTAAATGCGGTAACATCCACTTTTCTACTAACTATATCTTTATTTATCATAACATTAGCAGATGAACTAGATGGGACACCTTGAAAGTTTACAAACGAGTCTGACTTGTATTTCATTGTATTTTGATTCATCTTGAAAAAAGGCAACATATTTTGATGAGTGCTTTGTATCACATGTAAGGTATTGGATCCTCGGGTACAAGCAACATATAAATCATTTGGACACACATTTTTATCTTTTCCTCTACCGGAATAGAAATCAAAGAATGTCTCATCATACCCTAATACAAACACATGCTTTCTTTGACGGCCTTTTGAGCAATGAAAAGTAGAAAATACCACTTTTCCTCGTATAATATTGGAATCCAAAAATTCACTGTCACTTCTGGGAAAATAACAGGGTATACCAACTTCTACTAATTTGTTTTCCACTTGTTTTGCGAGCTTCATTTTGTTACTAGGAATTAAAATCATAAAATCCTCATATAAAGCTTCATACCGTAACATTGTATGTTGTAACCTTTTTTGAATTGTTGTAGGAATATCATATGTAGACCGTTTAAAATATAATACCGGTACACCATTTTTACATGACTCAATTACATCTTCTCCGTACATGGCTTTATTGATAAAGTCTCTCATTTGATTTGTAATTCGATAAGATGTAAATAAAGGGCAATGAACAAATTCATTATTTTTCAAAAGAGGAAAATCTGCCCAACATTTATGAGCCAATGACAAAAATCTACGATCTGCCCCTTTAAATTCATATATACATTGTTTTTGATCGCCAACAATCAGTAATAAGACAGGTTTCCCCATATCAGTTATAAATTTTCGTATAAGTTTAAAGAATAATACACACATATCTTGGGCTTCATCTAATACAATTACATCATATTGATTCACTTGTCTGGGTTTATTATCATTTCTCATGATTCTACGGATTCCCATATCATTATGACAATCACTCGAATAAAACTTCACAGCTAAACCATGAAATGTAAATGTTTCTACATTCATGACTTTGTATTTTTGAAATGTATGTATTACATCATTTTTTAAATCTAAGTTATACGTGACTAACAAAAATCGCAAATGTGGTAGTTGTAGAGCACAAGAACCGATTGTAGTGGTTTTACCAGAACCAGCACACGAATCTACAATTACATTTTTACCCAAGGATAAATTATTTATTACCAATTGTTGTTCTTCACTTGGTTTGTTCATTTTTATTATTCATTATTATAAAGAAATATGTATATGTTGTTTTTTTCAATTAACAATGTGTGTACGTTTTCAATTTTTTTAGTAATTTTTCAGTATGGTTATATCGTGATTCGCAAAATAGGGCGAAAATAATCCAGGGTGTTTTTGGTATAACAAGTACCATATATTTACTTCCCACATGATGCGTTTTTTATTAATAATAATATCTATACATATTTCCTTCATTTGTTTGGCAAATTGTACAAGATATTGACTATTTCCTCCAAAAATAGAACCCGCAAAAAACCAGCTTATTGTACTGTAAATGTCATGGTCATTTTCTTGGTTGGGATTCACACAACTAGCTATCCTCACACGCGGATACGTTTTACGACACATCGAATCTAATTTCAGAGCGAATTCCATAGAATTATCAATCATATGAAATATACCAAAATCGATCCAAATGAAATCGGATGTATTATATGGATTTGTTTCTATAGCACGCCTTACCCATTCTGTTTTATAACACTGTACAAACATATATCCCGGTGTATCCTTTGTAGGATTATCCGTATTCACGTGATAATTTACTAATTCTGATTCAAATGAAAATAAGTATATATCTCTCTTTTCAGTAGTTAAAAAAGTAGTATAAGGAAAGTTTTGTAGATTCGAATGAAAATATTTGTCATATATATGCTTCTCTAAAAAACATACAGTTGGTATAGGTTGACACAATAGTTTTTTGCCAAGTTCTATATATTTTTCATAACTACGAAAATCAATATCATTTATATTTGTCATGAATGCTGTAACCAGGGTTGCCATATTTTTCACTTGATCAGAATTATTCTATAGAAATACATAGAATAATTTTATCCAATTAGTTTTTTCTCTCATTTACTTTTTTTGTATGATAATCAGAATAAGGAAACAAGATTTGATATCGATCCTTTGTTTCTAATCGAAGATCATTCGCATATGTGTCTGTATTTTGTAGGACTAAATACTGTTTTTGGGTTGTATAATTGGAACTGGTCTTCTTCATTGAATCCAATGTAATCGCTTTTCTTTTTTTCATTTCAATATAATCACTTGTAGAAGGTGTATCCATTATTTTTAGATTTCTACTGTTTTCTCTCCAGTATATAGTATTGAAATAAATTATTTTTCCTTTCAGAGATCATAAACTGTATGTAACCGTAGACAAAAGGAGTAATTCGAATCCATTTGTAAATACTTACCATATGGATCTACTAATTGTACATGTAATCGTGATAAATCGATCGGACCAAAATAATTTCTTTCGTGAGATACAATATTCAGTTTTCCATCCGGTTGAATAGAAATACGGGCTAATATAGAAGGATTCATATTCATTTGAGAGAAAGCTGGAGGAAAAGATGCGATTGACCGGTTTTGAAAGTCATCTATAATTAAATAAAAGTACATAATAGAGTTATTCATACGTACAGGAATTTCTCCCATATATTGGGTTTTGCCAGTATAACGTTTTTGGGTAAACCCAAGTAAATATCCTAATTTTGAGAAATAATCAATACGCTTGTCTTCATTACCATTTATATCTACTGTAAAATCGAATGAAATGTGCTTTATTTTCTGAGTGTAATAATCATTATCTTCTTGGATGACTAAAATACATTTACCTGAATGATAAGGGTCTTCTTGCCACTCTAAAAATAGAAACGGCGTATTTTCCTGTACAGAAAGCATACGATTTAATGTTTCTAATAATAGATGAATATCATAATGTCCGTCTGGTATAACAAACACTTGATTGTATTCTTGTTCAACTGTACATACAGATATATAAATGAAATTATTATTAAGAGAGGATGATATGTTATAGAGAGAGCAAGGATCGATCTCAAATGATACACATGACATAGAAAGGACTTTTGAAATTTTACTGGGTAATGAAAATGTAAAATCACTATTAACACTCATTTGCGGTCTAAATCGAGTATCAATTGATAAACATTTCTCTAATGTACGGCGGTCAACTGGATTCAACACTCCTGGAAAGTGAGAACTCTCTTGAGTATAGACATATTGAATTGGTTTAGGAGGTATTATGGATTCTTCTCTACTTGGATAAGGAACATTTTTTATTGGAAAATGATCCGGTACTGGTTTTTCTTCTAAAGTAATTGTCGTATGAGGCTTAACGTTTTCTACATGTTTGACTAATTGCTGTTTTCCCTCTTCCAAAAATGCGATTAAATCTCGTTTGAAAAACTTATCAATGTGTCCAGAAGACAACAATAGTGTTCGTAATTCATATTCCCGATTTACAACTTCGTTTTGTGTATATGGTTTGGTTAATTTAAAAAATTGTTCTAAATCTTGAATTTCATAATGACTGATATCTAAATCCAATTCACTCATTTATATTATTAGGATAATTTGCCATTGTGATTTTAGCGACAAAACATTTTATGAATTCATTATATAAATGTCTCATCATCAAGTGGCTTTAATATACGACGGTAATTGTCAAGACATTACAGTTAAAAAATTAGACAATTCGTGTCATAATAAAGAACAAAATAAACATAAACATAAGCATCATAAAAAGCATCACCATCATCATGGTTATACTGGAAATACTGGAATAACTGGAACCACTGGAACCACTGGAACCACTGGTTGTACTGGAGCATTAGGTCCCACGGGTACTACCGGAGCTCGAGGTTATACTGGACACACCGGTCCAACTGGCACATTTGGCGGTATTGTGTTTGAAGATATTTTACCATATGATCAATATGTAGTGAGTATTGGCAAAAAGGATTTAGAATTTAATGAAATTCATTGTAAAACACTTTTTACTAAAGAACAATCTATTTATGTCGGAGAAGCAAAAATTGGTGCCAAAAATAGTATTATTCAATTACCTTTCGGTACTACAGTAGGTGGCATTATTACGGGAAGTATTTCCATAAAAGGTTCTTTACAACCGGTTTTAAAAGATGCCAACAGTTATATTTTAGAAGGAAACACAATTGTTGTAGGGGATTTTGTACAGTCAAATACCAGAAATAATTATGTATACTATTCTGGACTTATTAAGAATGTCAGTACAAATGATAATATCAACTTCTTCTATGATATTTTCTATGATGATGGTGTCTATGAATCCAACATTTCATCCAATGATATAAACATTTTTGACATATCATCTACATTTAGTAACAATTCTATTAATCCTAGTACAGCAATACATGGTGATGCTTACATGATAACATCTCATCTTTTTGTATTCAATGGAACAGAATTTGTAGACATAGGTTCAATTAAAGGCCCTATGGGTGATACTGGACCCACTGGAACAACTGGAACAACTGGATCAACTGGATATACTGGTACTACGGGCACTACTGGCCCAACGGGACTAACGGGACATACAGGCCCAACTGGAATAACAGGTGCTACAGGACAAACTGGTATGACAGGTGCTACTGGTATGACTGGCGTTTCTGGTGTTACTGGACCTTCGGGACCTACTGGTGTAACAGGTGCTACTGGTATGACTGGCGTTTCTGGTGTTACTGGACATTCGGGACCTACTGGTGTAACAGGCGCTACTGGTATGACTGGCGTTTCTGGTGTTACTGGATCGTCGGGACCTACTGGAACGACGGGCGCTACTGGTATTAGTGGTAGCACTGGTAGCACTGGTCCAATTGGTTATACTGGCTATACGGGACATACTGGTATTTCGGGTGTTACTGGTAGCACTGGACCAATTGGTTATACTGGCTATACGGGACATACTGGTATTTCGGGTGTTACTGGTAGCACTGGACCAATTGGTTATACTGGCT
>MDTG01179829.1_pt1 | contig 13936 bp, 14 predicted proteins | sample 811421 | NCBI WGS metagenome assembly MDTG01 (sample SAMN05326645, study PRJNA326480) | marine metagenome | isolation source: seawater | place: Pacific Ocean: South East | collected 2011 | reverse complement strand
TGATTTTTGGAATAAAGCAAATTTAATAGTAATTGGAGATTGTATTGTTGATCGTTATGTTGCCTGCGAAGCATTAGGCATGAGCGCTGAAGCCCCTGTAGTTGTAGTAAAAGAATTAGAGAGCAAAGATTTTTATGGAGGTGCTTCAATAGTTGCTTCCCACATAAAAAATCTTGGCGCAAATTGTAAACTTATTTCTGTTGTTGGTAATGATAGTTCTGGAAATTTTATTAAAGAGAAAATAAATCAGGAAGGAATTGAAGATGGATTAATAATTGATCAAAATAGGCCAACGACCTTCAAAAAAAGGTATATGGTGGATAATCAAAAACTTTTTAGAGTTACGAGAATGGAACAGTCATCAATAAGTAAAAACATAGAAGATAAGATTTTAAAAGAACTAGAAAAATCAGCAAAAAATGCAAATGGAATAGTAGTTTCTGATTTTGTGTACGGGGTTATTACAGAAAATATATTAAATAAAATTAATGATCTAGCACGAAAATATGATTTGTTTTTATTCGGAGATCTTCAATGCAGCAGTCAAGTTGGTTCAATAATAAAATTCAAAAATTTTAGTCTCTTATGCCCAAATGAAAGGGAAGCAAGAATTGCTCTTCATGAGAAAGATTTAGACCTTGAATCACTATGCAACAAGATAATGAGAGATACATTAACAAAAAGGTTAATAATGAAATTAGGACAGGATGGTTTTATCGCATATGATAATAACCAAAATCCAAGTCAAATCCAGGCTTTTCCTGCTCTATCAATAAACCCTATTGATGTGACAGGGGCAGGTGATTCATTATTAGCAGTAATGGCTGTAGGCTTATCGAGTTCTCAAAAAATGATGACCACTGCAGCAATAGCTTGTTGCATGGCTTCAATGTCTGTTGAAAGGATGGGCAACAAACCTATAAAAAGAAGTGAAATAATAAGCTTTTTAAATGAGAAATTTTTAAATATAAATTTTTAAATATTATTGACTTAAGGTTAAGTCTTTTTTTTTAGTGCACTAATATCGTATGATTTCTAAAGTTATTTTGAGATTTTGAAAATCTTTGTTACTGGAGGTAGTGGTTATAAAGGTTCGGTACTTATACCAAAGTTATTAAAGGCTGGACATGAAGTTACCAATTTTGATACGAACTGGTTCGGAGATTACTTAAAAGATCATAGTAACCTTGATAAAGTGAAAGGTGATATCAGAGATTTAGAATCTATTTCATTAAAAGGTTTTGATACAATCATCCATCTTGCTAATGTCGCAAACGATCCAGCGGTTGAATTAAACCAAACCATGAGCTGGGAAATAAATGTACTCGCTGGGCATCAACTTATTGAAAAAGCAATAAAAGATAATGTAAAACATTTTATATTTGCAAGTTCTGGGAGTGTTTATGGAGTTAAAGAAGAAGAAAAAGTAACAGAAGATTTATCCTTAGTTCCCATTTCTACTTACAATAAAACAAAAATGATTGCCGAAAGAGTATTTATAAGTTACTCAAAAGATATCAAAGTTCATTCAATAAGACCTGCTACTGTTTGTGGATTATCTCCAAGAATGAGACTAGATGTGGCTGTTAATTTGTTAACTTTTCAGGCACTTAATAAAGGAAAAATTACGGTTTTAGGCGGGAAACAAGTTAGACCAAATATACATATAGATGATATTTGCGATGCATATTTGCACTTTATTTCAAATAACGAAAAAATAGACTCTGGTTTTTATAATGCTGGGTTTGAGAACATTTCAATTCTAGAGATAGCAAAATTAATTCAATCAAAAATTAAATGTGAGATCCATATAAATGAATCAAATGATCCAAGAAGTTATAGGCAAGACTCTTCAAAGCTTATTAATACTGGTTTTAAGCCTAAGAAAAACGTATCAACAGCTATGGATGAAATTATTAAGAGTTATAAGTTAAGTCAACTTCAAGATAGGCCACAGTGGCACACTGTGAAATGGATGAGCGAAAGAAAAATAAAGTAAAATGAAATTTTTAATTCTTGGATCAGGATCATTTGCTGGACAAGCTCTTTTTGCAGACTTATTAGATAGTGGATATGAAGTATTTGGCATAAATAGAAGTATCCCAAAATCTTATAATCACTGGAGCTGGATAAAAAAATATGGTACTCAACTAGATAAAAACTGGTTTGAAATTAATCTTCATGAGAATCCTGATCTAATTGTAGAAAAAATTAATTTTTTGCAACCTACCCACATAATAGACTTTATGGGACAAGGGATGGTTGCTCAGAGTTGGAATGATCCCATGCTTTGGTATGAGACAAACCTTGCTAAGAAATCATATATATTAGAAGCAATAAAAAATCTTAAATCACTTGAAAAGTATGTACGTGCAAGTACACCAGAAGTTTATGGAAGTAGTGAGTTAAGGCAGAAAGAAGATGCATACTTCTGTCCATCCACTCCATATGCTGTTTCTCACTGTGCTGTTGATTATCATTTGCGATGTTTAGGAAAGAATTATAATTTCCCATTTTTAATTGGAAGGTTTTCCAATTTTTATGGAGAGGGTCAACAACTTTACAGAGTAATACCCAAGTTGATTTTGTCTATTTACAATCGAAAAACTTTTACAATAGATGGAGATGGTAGAAGTTTAAGGAGTTTCATTCACTCAGATGATATTTGTTCTGCTTTTAAAGCTTTATTATTTAATGCGGATCCCCAAAAAGAATATAATTTTAGTACGCCGGAAGAAATATCCATAATCGACTTAGTTCGAAAAATTTGTGATCACACTAATACTAGTTTTGAAAAAGTTGTTAAATTTGGGCCAGACAGAAAAGGAAAAGATTTTATTTACAGAATGGACTATAAAAAAGCTGCTAAAGAACTTGGCTGGAAAAGTAATATCTCCCTTAATCAAGGCATAGAAAGAGTTTGTAAATGGATTGAAGATAATAACTCTTACTTATCAAAAGTCTCATGGAATTATGAACACAAATGTTAGTATCATATAAAAATGAAGAATTTTTATCCTGATCAATATAAGAAAGATAATACCTACAAAATTAACCATAATTACTTAAAAGAACAATTTTCAGATTGTGATGAAATTCTTCTAAAGATTAAAAAGGTAGTTAATGAAAGTGACTATACGCTGGGTAAAATTGTTGATGATGTTGAAAATCTAATTGCTCAAGAATGTGATACTAAATACGCAATAGGGGTAGGTAGTGGGACTGATGCTTTGATGTTAAGTTTAAAAATTCTTGGTATACAACCTGGCGATGAAGTAATAACCTCAACATACACTTTTTATGCAACAGTGGGAGCCATTGTCACTGCTGGTGCTACTCCAATATTTTGCGATTGTGACGAAGACTTTAACATAAATGTTGATCAAATTGAGAAAAAAATAAATCAAAAAACTAAGGCGATAATTCCAATACATTGGACAGGTAGACCATGTAATATGAAACGTTTAAAGGAGATTTCACAAAAATTTTCTATACCAATAGTGGAGGATGCATGTCACGCTTTACAGGCAGAGTATTTTGGTAAAAGGTGTGGAAGTTTTGGTGATTTAGGATGTTTCAGCTTTCATCCACTCAAGAATTTAAACGTATGGGGAGATGGAGGAGTTATAGTTACTGATAACAAATCTCATGCTGATCGACTTAAATTAATAAGAAATCATGGATTAAAAGATAGAGATACCTGTCTTGAATTTGCATATAATTCAAGACTAGATTCTATCCAGGCAGTTGTCGCAAAACATATAATTGAAAATAAACTTTTAAACATAACAACAAGTAGAATAAAAAACGCTAAATTATATGATCAATTTTTGAAAAATATTCCTGAAATAAAAGTTCAAAAAAGATTACCCCATAACAAAGAAGTTTTTCATTTATATTCATTCCAATCAGAGCAAAGAGATGAATTGGCTTCTTTTTTACAAAACAATGGTATCGATGCAAAAATTCACTATCCTATCCCTATGCATCTTCAGCCTGCAGCTAAGAAATATAATTACAAATTAGGAGACTTCCCAATGGCAGAACAACTAAGTGCTACAACAATTTCTCTACCAGTACATGAATATGTGGTAGAGGAAGAAATTTATAATGTTTCCAAATTAATACAAGAATTTTTTAAATAAATGCAAATACCTTTTGTTGATTTAAGTAGAGAAGCCACCATGCTTTCTGATGAAATTAAAAATGAAGTAGATTTAATACTAAGATCAGGTAACTTTATTAATGGTCCTAAAGTAAAGTTGTTTGAAAAAGAATTTGCTGAATATTGTGGTGTAAAGCATGCTATTAGTGTAGGTAATGGATCAGATGGATTAACATTCATATTAAAAGCTTTAAATATTGGAAAAGGCGATACTGTTATTTGTCCTGCGAATTCCTTCATAGCAAGTGCCTGGTCTATTGTTGCAGTAGGTGCAATTCCTGTTTTTTGTGATGTAAATAATCATCTACAACTAGAGGTTAAAGATTTATCAAGAATAATACTGCCATCAACAAAAGCTATAATGGGAGTTCATCTTACTGGAAAGCTTTGTGACGTAAAGGAAATAAAAACTTTCTGTGAAAAAAATAATTTATTTTTTATAGAAGACGCAGCACAAGCAATAGGAGCTTCTGATCCAAAAGGATCTAAAGCGGGAAGTTTTGGAATTGCGGCCTCGTTTAGTCTGCACCCACTCAAAAATCTATCAGTTTGTGGAGATGGTGGAGTAATTACAACAAATAACTCAGAAATTGCAAGTAAAGCAAATTTGCTAAGAAATCATGGACTAGAAAACAGGGATAAATCAAAAATATGGGGTTTTAATTCTAGATTAGATGAAATTCAAGCTGCCATAGGTCTAATAAAAATAAAGTATATTGATCAATGGACTCAAAGATATATTGAAATTGCAAAAATATATTCTGAAAAAATTACAGATAAAGTTTTTAAGCCAAAAACTAAATATGGTTATAAGGACGTTTTTCACAATTACATTATTAAAGTACCAGCAAATTTTAGGGATTTAATAATGAATGAATTATCAAAAAAGGGTGTTGAGACAAAAATTCATTATCCAATACCCTTACATTTGCAAGAATGTGCTAAAAATCTTGGTTATAAGGAAGGCGATATTCCTAATACTGAATTACTAGCTAAAAGTATGATAAGTTTGCCGATATTTCCTTTATTAAAAAATAATGAAATAGAATACATTATTGAAAATTTAAATTCCACTATAGATAAACTTAATTTTAACAACATTATTTAATATTAATCTTAATTAATTTTATAGACCATAACCTTGAGATTACAGTAAAAATAAAACCATCCTAATTTAAAATAGATTTTGATATGGATAAGAATTTAAAATTTTTTTAAATTCTAATTTTCTTCGCTTTTTAAATTAATTTTTGGAGCTTTTAGTGTAATTCTATTTTTGACGCAATCACTATCATTCGTGTATAGACCTAGGAACCATCTTTTAGAAGTTTTAGCATTATCTATTTTATCAACGCCATGAACAATTTTTGCAGAACCGATTCCCATGTCACCAATTTCAATTTCATTTTCTAAGTTAATCTTTTCATTCTTAATATTCAAAGCCCAAAAACCTCCACTTTTAAAATCAACTCCAATTTTTGACATATATCCAGAAATAAAACATTTTTGATTATGATCCGGATCTTGATGAGCAGCTAAATATCCTGACCCTGCTGGATACTCAACAAGTTGTATTCGATCTATAAAACCGTCTTCAGGTAAAGTACTTTTACCAAATGATGATTCTCTGCCACCTAGAATTTTAATAATATCCCATCTTTGATTAATTAAATTAAAAAGTTCTTCTTCTCCATTCCAATGAAAAAAATACATACTTTTCTTAACAACTGGAACCCCATATTTATGAGAATGTTCACTTGTAATATCCCTCCAAAAGTTAGGAATTTTTCGATCCATTTTAAAAAATTCACTTTTTCTGGAATTCATTAGTTGATTCCCAATATTTTTTAGAAATTCAATTTCATCATTACTTAAACATTCTTGAATAACTAGAAAAGATCCCTCAGCTAATTGTCTTACAATCATTTCAAATGATGCAAAATCTCCTCTCTGGAAGATATCCAAAAGGTCTTTATATTTAATTTTTTTTATTAAAGAAAATCTATCAACTGGTGAGTCTTGTCTGGACCATATATCTTTAGCTATTTGAACAAAATGCTTTTCGTTTTTCATATAAATGAATATACAGTACTTAATGAAGTTTTGAGCTGAAAAAAAATTAATTAAACATTTTTTGTGAAAAAATTATAACTTGAAGTAGATTTTTAAATTAACTATTAGAAATTAATATCCCCTTCATATCTCCTTCATAATTTGATAATAGTTTTGAATTTTTAGATAATAAATCTCTATAGTCTTTATCAAAAATATCACCAACTAATGATATTGATTTTCCTAAGGAATTAAGGATGGATCCCTCTGTAACTATCAAAGTATGATTTCTGGGCAGTTCGATAATTTCTTCAATATTTGTTTCTACGTATTTAACAGTTACACCATTAGAAAGAGACATTTTAGGGGATTGGCTGTTACCTGTTATATCGATATCGTATGGTATGTCCTTGTAACGTAATTCGCTTTTCCAACTTACGACTTTTTTTGAGTCAAGGATATCCCAACTATATACATCTTTTGACCTTCCATATGAATCTGCGAGTCTTATAATATCTGATCTATTAGAAGGTAATTCAACTTCTAGCAAGACAACATTTCCATGATAAGCATCTAATTTGTGAGGGGTTCTTGGCGGCAAAACATAAGGCTTAGACTTTTTCAATATAGTTGATTTGCCATTATCCAAAATTTTCACTGCTCCATCAAGAACAAATACCTTCGCAGTTTTAGTAGTGTGCATGTGGTAGGAAGTAGAACAAGTATCTAAAAGATATCCACTTTTATGTTCCTGACCTATAGATATACACCAAATAGATATAAAGTTATTATCATAAAATTCAAACTCAAAACCCCAAGGTTTATTAACAAGCTTCAGCTCAAATTCACTATTAATCATTACTCCGTAAAACCTAAAATGCTAGGAGTCGTAAAAAAATATTTCCCTTTGTAGTCAATATAATTGAATAAATCTAACCATTCTGAGCAGTGCAGAACTGTGGTCCCTAATAAAGTCCATCTATTAAAAGAATCTTTTTCCCATTCTTCATTATATGCAGCAACTGAAATAAAAGACGATCTTGAGACTCTCTTAATTTCCGAAATAGTATTAATTACATCCTTTAGATTCTGCATATAAATAGATGAAAAAGCAATGCAAAATTCAAAAGAATCATCTGTAAAAGGAAGATGGTGATAAGGCGACTCTATAAGCTTATGTTTTATTTTTGAATTTGCTTTAGAAATAGGATAAGGGTGGTTCTCAATACCAATTGCAGAGTGGCCTAGTTTAGCAGCAGCATCCACTAGAAATCCTTTCTTACATCCTAAATCAAGTATAGGAATGTTTTTTTGTTGATAATTTTCCAGGCATAAATCTAATAGTTTTGGTAAAAGTCGAAGCCACCTCCCATCATCTTGAAACCCTCCATATCCATATTTGCGATCTCCATCATAATAATCATGATCTAATTCCCATGCTTTAATCTTATCTAGAATTGAACGATTTAAACTTTTTCTCGAAATTGATGAATTAAAATAACCAAAATCTATATAATTGGTTAATTTTGTTAAATCAATTGGTTTCATGATTCCATTGAAATTGTTTTACATGTCCAAGAATCATCTATTTTATCAAGATTTAAATCATGTAAAGCATTTGGGTCAATATAGGCATAACCATCTTTTATATACAAAGCATTATTAGTAATGTCTGTGAGAAGAGCATTCTCTGAAAAATCGTGTTCATATAAAGTTTTTTCAAGAGGAATTACTGTAGAAACTAACAAAGATAAATAAGCTAAAAAACCTGATGAATAACTATGGAAGGAAATAGATGCATTTTTATTTATTTTCTTCCACAAAGTAGGAAAATCTGAAAGTGATAAAGTTCTGCCGAAATCCGGCATTATCCAATCAATTTCGTAACTTAAGAGATCACTTAATTGTTGGGTTCCATGATGATTCTCGCCTGCGGCTAAATTTAAAGAGGTATTGTTTTTCCACTGATTTGACAAGTCGGGATAAGTTGGTTCTTCAAGCCAAAGTAATTTTTTCCTGAGATTATCAGAGGAATCTAAATAATTTGACAATTCTTTTAATTGATTAAGATTGTAACCACAATTTAAATCAATCATAAATTCTCTAATATTTTTACATTTATCTATAACTTCATAATATTTGTATTCATCTCCAGGAGCCATTCTCCCTAAATGAAACTTTAAAATTGAAGTTTGAGAAAAATCAAAGTCATCTATCTGTTTTTTAAATTCATCAATAGAGGCTTTCCAATATAGATTACTACCATATACTTTTGTGAATTTTCTTTTAGGATTGGGTATCGATAAAATATCGAAAATTGAAGAACCTTGATAGTAAGATTCTACAATTACTCTCAACCAATCGAATGCGCAACCAATTGAATTAACTGAAGAATGTGGCTCTAAATAAACAAATGAATCTATCCAATCCTTCACCCCTTCATATAGATCCGCAAAGTTTTTAATTGATTTATTTTCTTTTAAGTAATTGAAGAGTCTAAGGAACAAAAATCTTATTAGTTCCGAATCTCCAATAACTTCAGAAAAAAAACTATGCCCTTTGTAAGTTAATAAAACTATATTATGAGTTCTTGATTTAAACCCTCCTCTTGAAATATGCATTGTCTCGACCAACGGACGTGAATATTGATTTAAAGAAATACTTATCAAAATGTTTTTACAACCTCTTTGATCAAGCTGGGCTCTAAGAAAGGAAACATATTGATTAATTCATTTAAATTATCAGGAGATTGCATTAATTTTGGACCAATGTATTCAAATGGTTCGGTATTAATCTCAATTATCATTGGTCCATCATCTTTAACATAATTTGTTATCTCTTCAATATCAGAAATTTTTTTAAAAGGTATTGAATATGCATCAGCAATTTTTCTAAAATCTGGATTCACTACTCCATTGGAAGGCGAGGAAGCAACAGTTCTGTTGTGATATCTATTTGTTGTATTCATAATTGTCGAATATCCTCCATTATTTATGATTATTAATTTAATATTTAAATTGTAATATGAAAGGTGCATAAGCTCTTGCATATCCATAAGTAATCCTCCATCACCTGTTAAACAAATTAAATTCTTTCCTGGGTTTCCAAATGCTGCTCCAATAGCACCGGGCAAACCCCAGCCCATTGGTGCATGTCCAGAAGCAGTAAATAATTGGGCACCATTGCAACAATTTAAATATGAATGTGTGGCGGTAAAAGATGTCCCCATGTCAGTACAAAATATAAATTTATTTTGTTCAACAGAATTTTTTAATAATGCATTAAATGATTTTATTAGAGCTATATATTTTGATGAAGCAGCCGATTTATTTTCCATAAGATCATATTTTTTGAAAAGCATTTTTAATTTGTCAAAAGCTTCATTTCCTGAAACATGATTCACTAATAACATCATTTCTTTCATGAATATTTGAGCATCAACTAAATATTTATTTGCATCAATTAGCTCTGGTTTACAAAATTGAGATGAATCAATATCTATAATATGAAGTGATTCAGGATTCAAGTTACTGACTCGATAGCCTGTATGTGTAAAACCTAAAGAACAACCCACAGAAACAATACAATCTGAAAAGTAAAGTAATGAATTTGCTTTTCGGTTTCCAAAAATTCCTGGAGAACCAAAATACTTCCCGCCATTAGCTTGTTGCTCAATAATATCCTTAGAACCCCACGTTGATATATAAATATAATTTTTACTTTGTAAAAAGATAATGAAATCTTCAACTATAGCCTGTGGACAATTTCTTATCCCGTTCCCTAAAATAAAGATAGGTAGTTTTGCATTCTTAATTGAATCAAAAAGAGGATAAAGTGAGACTTCCCCTTCTATGCAAGTACTATCAGAAACTTTTGCTATTTCTTCCTTAGAAATTATTTCATTAATATATTTATAAGACATGTCTACAGGAAGCTCAAGAACAACAGGGCCACATCTTTTTGTAATTGCATCTTCCCATAATTTCTTAAGAATTTTTGGGAATTGATTTGGATTTTGAATAGACTTATATGACTTGACTATAGAGTTTATTAGACCTTCCGTTTCTGATTCTTGAACTCCACGTTGTCTAGTCCTTTCCTTAAGATGTATTAATTTTTGTGATTCAACAACTTGACCTGCTAGAACAAATAAAGGTATTGAATCAACCCAGCAACAATTAATACCTGTAATAATATTCGTCAATCCTGGACCAGATGTCACTAGACATACGCCTACTTTACCTGTAGATCTTGCATATCCCTCAGCAGCAAAAACAGCTCCTTGTTCGTTGTAGCAAGGAACTAATTTTATACTTTCAGATTCATCCAATGCTGAAAGCACATTATGTATTGATCCTCCCGAAACTGTAAAAACAGTATCTATTTTCTGCTTTTCTAAGAAATAAACAAAATATTTTGAAGGTGTTGTACTTTCCAACTTTATAAATTAAGCAATTTATTTTGAACAGCTACCATAAATTCAGGATTGTTTTTATAGTGTTGAGCAGTTATGAAATTATCGGTAACCACTAACCCATTTGAACTATCTAGCTTGGCTCCAGAATTGGCCAAATCTGTATGAATTGCTAGGTATCCAGTCATAGATATACCTTTTGTCACTCCTGCTGAAATCAAAACCCATGGACCATGACAAATAGCTGCAATTAAAATATTTTTATCAAAACACTCCTTGACTATTCTTAGGCAATCTTTATCAATTCTAAGTCTATCTGGGCATTCAAAACCTCCAGGTATAACTAAAACATCTAATTCATTAGTATTTATTTCTGAGAATTTGTGAGTTACTCTCGCAGGGACCCCATATTTCCCAAAACGATCTTTACCATCAGATGAAGCGACATAAACCTCTGCGAACTCTTTCAATTTATAGTACGGGTAAACAAATTCTTCATCCTGAAAATTTTGAGCAACAACTATCAAAGCTTTCATAAACTTTTTTAAAAAAATTCTTTGGTTAATTTAGCACAGTATAAAGATTTCCTTAATACTAACTATATAGGACTATATCCCAAATCAATAAGTGGTGATTTTTTCTCTTTTGAAAGTAAATAGCTTAATGTAATTTCGGTTGTAAGTTTTTCTAGCTGATTTACGTTTTTAATAAAACAGTTTTCAATTACAAAATGTACCTCAATAGATTGATTTATTATATGATTTAAAGAATTAATTAATGATGAAGGGTGATTCATTTGATAAGAAATAAAGATTACCGCTTCAACTTTTTTTTTATTAGATTTTAGAAAATTATTTAATGCTGGGGTTTGCCTATAAAGAATCGAAACCTCAGGTATTGACCAAATTAAAGAGAGGTCTTTACTTTCAGCATAAGTTTTAACTAAATTATTTTGTATGCGTTGAGGAATATAAGAATCACCCCAAAAAGGATGACTCGCTATATAACCTAGTGCCCTCTTACTCATTAATGTTTACCTCAATCTTAGAAGCAAGGTTTGTTAATTTTGAAACCTCAGCTATCTTAAAAAAATCTCCTAACTTTTTACCTCTATAAGGTGTAAAGATATTTTTAACTCTCACATTAAGTGAAAATCTTGTTTCATTACTCATATTTATAGTATTTCCATGCCATATCGAATGTGAGAAAAGTGCTATTGATGGGGGTTCTATTTCTAGATATTGAATGTCATTTTTTATTAACTTAGGATTTTTTAAATTTTGCCTTAATTTTTCTGAAATTTCTAAATAGCTTTTTATTGAATCAAAATGTGTAAAAGGCAGGAAAAACATCGATTTAGTTTGATAACAACTAACCAATGGAATCCAAATTACTATTTCATAAGGAGAACAATCACTATCGAATACATCACTATGGACATGAAGCAATGAAGATTCATCTTTAGGTATTTGAATTGAAAGGCCTACATTCTTTTGAATTGCGATATCTGGTCCAAGTATAGTTTTCAAGAGATTTCTTAAACTTGAGTAAATTAAATCTGATGAATAGCTTTTATCATTTAATTTTGAAGCTAGTTTAAGTCTTATATTATTAAGCTCATTCAGGTTTATAAATTCATGCAATTGATCTAGATTTTTTATTTTTATTCCATAATTATTTTTTAATTCTCTAAAAATCAACTTTTTTAATGAATTTACTAAATTAAAGTTATCTAATTTATAAGTTACTAGTCCTTTTGAGGACAATATATCAATCAAATCTTCATTCATATTGAAAACGACTCGTTACTATCAACTTTAATAGTTAACCCGTCAAGTAGCTCAGTAGAAAAATCCATTGTAGTAATAATATAAGCTGCCAACTCACTTGTAGAAAGAGTTTTCCCATTAGGTAATCTGTTATTAACAAAATTATTATATGCAGCTTTATTATTTAATCGAAGCCTATCAAAACCAGTTCCGTTCCCTTCAAATGCTCCGCATATGAAATTTGAAAGTGATCCAAAGTTTTTATTTTTTTTCTTAGTCATTATCTTGGAAAAAGTATTTAAAGCGCTCTTAGCTGATGAATACGCTGGAGATGCTACTACCTCTTGAGAAGCTATAGATGAAATTACACATATTTTTGAGTTTTTATTAATTTTTTTGCCTTCATGTAAAGATTTTATTATTGATGAAATAACAAAAATATTCATTTTGAAAACCAATAGCATATCTTCATAGGATGGCATTAAATCTTTCCTGCCAAATCCTCCTCCAATTGCAAAATATATTTGATCTAAAGATGGAATATGCTTTAAAAGTGGATCGAACTGATTCTGTTCATCAAAAGACTCAAGATCAGCTTTTATTATTAGATTTGCTTGATTCAAATGTTCTTTGTATATTAAGTGATTTGAATATCGACTAATTGCAAAAATTTCATCACCTTTTTTTATTTTTTGTTCTAATATTTCTTTTCCTAGACCAGAACTAGAACCAACGATTAGAGTATTCATGGTTTATGAAAGTCTTTCTTTATTTTAAAGCATGAAGAGAACAGCTATAGTAGATTTTGATGGGACGATATTTAGTGAAGGGTTTCTAGATATTGGTTTATTGAGAACAATTTCAAAATCTTACGAACAAATCCTAATTATCTCAAACAATTCATCTTTACCTCACACCGAAATCGAAATACTTCTTTGTCCTTATTCAAGAAACATATTAACTCCATAAATTTTAGCCAAATCAATAATGCAAGAAATAACTATAGAATGCAAAATTTGTTGTTCGAAAAATGTATTTGCTTATTAATCTCAAAGAGTTTTTTCTATTTATGAAGACATTAATTTAATTCTAAATGATTTATCAGCTAGCTTAACAAATAAGTATATAAATGATTCTAAACTTAAAAAGATTGGAATTGTAGGAAAGATTGATTCAAAAAAATTTGAGAGATTTGTTGAATCTTGTGTAGCTAAAGACTATGAATTGATAGCTATGAATTGCGATAAATTTAATGATTCACTTGGAATAAAAAAGAAATCAAAACTTATTGGAGACTTGTTCAAGTTTAAATATGAATTAGGTAAAACAAGTAAATTGTATTTTAAATTATTAGTACATTATTGTAACTATTTAAAATTTAGTCCAACTATTGTATTTGGTGATAATCTAAAAACTGATGGCGACTTGGCTTCACTGCTAGATATTGATTTTGAGAAAGTCATTTTTGGAAAAAGCCAGTTTTCAAATTTAGTAAAGTCTAAATAGAAAGTTTTGATGTTTTAATTAATGGTAAAT